>ENA-UERM01000052-UERM01000052.1-human-gut-metagenome-genome-assembly--contig:-NODE-52-length-94098-cov-9.815616_pt1 | contig 94098 bp, 93 predicted proteins | sample MGYA00242983_ERZ507983 | MGnify/ENA primary metagenome ERZ507983 (study PRJEB26167, sample SAMN06115432) | human gut metagenome | host: Homo sapiens | place: China:Shanxi | collected 2015-04-29 | study...
ATTTTTCTGCATTTATCATCTCCATTTATTGTGGATAACTGCTCTTATATTTCAATTTTGAGTTTCGCAATTACCTATAATATTGATAATATCGTCTAGGTTTGAATAGCGCCAATCAATATGCCCCTCTTCCACATCTTTCTTACGACCTTTTCCTTCACAGAAAAAAGACCTCCATTCGTCTTCGCTGCCCCAAATCGCCGGACAAGCACGACATCCACCGTATGAATCGGCGTATTCACATAAAACACAGTTGTATTTGAAATCATAACCATGAGTCAGACAATAGTCGTGTTTTAATTCTCCTCGTTCAATGGTCCCCTTTCCGGCTCCGCGTTCTTTCAGATACCGCCACATATCGCGGTGAATCCGGATCGCTTCTTCTCTCGTTAATATCATGCTATCCGCTCCCTTCTACGTTTGATCATTACAGGCACGTCGCGCTGATTCAGTCGATACTCCTTTTCTCTTCGCCGCGCTTCGGTCAACGTATCTTCCGCGCAAACCTCTTCCCACTGACCGCCCAAACACTGCATGATCGCCCAGTAGTCCCGCGTTTTCCGTTTGGGGTCAAGCCGTTCCCGCGTTGCAACGATCGCCGCACGTTTCATCTGCAAATAATTTGCCTTGAACGCTTCATAGTCTGCGACGTCTTTCACTTCCACCAGCATTTTTCCGTCGCTGATTGTGAATTTTCTTTCTTTCTGCCCCGCCATCTGCCGGATCAGATCTTCCATTCTCGCAATTTCCCTTACGCCGTCCGCCCGCGCAATCTCGGCAAACCGCGTCCCTTTCCGCGAACCTTTATACTTCATCTTCATTTCTCGCTCACTCCTTCAATAGTATCGTCATACAGATAGTCCGGCGTTCCGTTGTCCCCGAAAACCAGGTCATAGCTGCGACCAATTTCATAATCTCCTTCCGACGCGTAGTAAATCCATTCGTTTCCGTCTGCCGTCTGGAATACACCATTGCCGCCATAGACCGCGTCCTCGACTCTCAACGACACCCATACATATACTTCTCCGTTTGCCTTTGGCTTTGACAACTCTTTGTAATATCCATCATTTCCGGCTGATACTTTAACCATACCGATTCCTGTCGCGATGATCATTGCCGCAAGTCCTAAACCACCTAATACTTTTCTCATTTTCCTGCCTCCTGTGCATATACAATATTTTGCTTTGCCTTTCACGTACTAAAAAAGCACCCACGATTCTGTCAAGCAGATTTTCACGCATCTCATTTCCCTTTACCAGTCGAACGAATAGTTGTATGCCGCGTTTGCATAGTACAACCACAAGCCCGCCGCGATTCCCATATTCATGAAACCGCTCGCGCCATCGTCCAGCGTTTTGATCGTCGCAAGGTATAATTTGGTTTCGCTTTCGCCGTCAAGCGTATAGCACACTCCTATATCCAGATACACACCCTCGCTGCCGCCCGGCTCAATTTCCGTTGTGAACCGGATGTTATCGCAACCCGGCAACAGATACGCGAGATCCGTCACGTTCACATAATCAAACGTATCGATCGCCGCCTTCCCTTCCGGCACCAGCTTGACCGCCTCCCAGGTTTTCCGGAAGAACTCCGCCGCCGACATTTCCCTTACACACTTTCCATCTACCCGAAGATCCGGGACTGTTTTATCAAAATACATAATGATCCCCCTATTCTTCACGAATTAATACAAGCCGCTGCTCTGCTTTTAATAAAGCGTTATACACGTCCACAAGTTCCGTTTCCGTTTGATCGGAATGATTATATATATCTTCCGCGATATCCCCGATCTGCGCGTCTGCCAGTTTACCAGTGTTTCCGTATGCATCCACAAGCGCCAGCATTTTATCATAGCCCTCAGTCGTGCCGCAGGTATAGAACCGTTCCGCCCGGCACATCCGCACAACTGCAGCCGTCGCAAGGAAGCGCTTTACAATATACTTCCGTTTTGTCTTGCGCCCTGCACATGATTCTGTTCTGTCGCTGTCGCCGCACACGTCAAAATATACGCAACCCGCACACGTTTTCCGTTCGTCTCTCATAAAACCCTCTTTTCTACACGCAAAAAAGACCTGCCCGGAAATAGACAGATCCCTAGCGTGATTCTATATTCTGTTTTCGCTTCTACCGCCGGATATTTGCCGCGACTACCGAAGCGTTGCCCGATCTTGCATTATACAGATTTTCCCAATATGCAAGCTCTGTCACCTGCCGGAACGCCAGCGACCCATTGATCTCTGACGTGCTAATCCGTGAACCGCCGCCGCCGTTTTTCTTGCGCCGTTCATGTTTCATCAGATCCCGCGCTTGATCGTCCGTCAATGATAACGGATCTACTTTTGTCTTGCGCCGTCCGCATTCAACGAACTTACGCCAGATGATCCGCGATATGCCATTCTGGATCAAATCGGACTCCCAAAAGCCGCCATCCGTCCAAACTGACACGCGTAACCGCGGATTATTTCCCTTGTAAAATCGCGGCAAACTATCGCATATATACAGATCGCAACCGCTTGAAAACGAATTGTAATAGCGATCCTGTAAAAGGATAGATCCCGCCCGTACAACGCGCCCATGAATTTTTGCGTCCCGGTTGAATAAGTGAACCGTTATTTCATGGGTATATTTTTTGATCCTTTTTTTGTCTCTCATTTCTGCCTCTTTTCCCGGCTGTCAGCCGCCGCGCAAAAACAGATCGCGCCGCGACCCGCCGCCGTATCAACCCCGCCGCCACCAGGACGGCGATCCAAAAAAGGCGATCCCGCATTAACGGAACCGCCATGAAAATATAAAAAAGTCGCGCCATGCTAGGATTTTATCTATCACGATATATCCCCCGTACGGGCGGCTCAAGCTGTCACTATTTCCCGGCGATCCCCATACGGGCAACCGCCGCGACGTTCCAACGCCCCCATACGGGCGGCGCCTACTGGAACGGATCGAACCTGGTTTTCATTGAATGGTACAGAACCGGGAAAGATCCCGGAACTAGCAGGTATCCGGCGAACCGGAAACGATGCTACACCGCGCCATGACTGACGCGGACGCGCTGAGCCTAAAGCCTATTTAACGTCGCTCAGCCGACGCGATCACCGCGCGATCCCCATACGGGCAACCGCCGCGACGTTCCAACGCCCCCATACGGGCGGCGCCTACTGGAACGGATCGAACTATTAAATTAACACTCCACCTCATACCGGCTGGAGCTGTCAACCGCTTTTTGGCGGAAACAGGTAGCCAAGACAACCGCCTGGAAAGCCGCCAACTTGTTCCGCGAGTCCGCGATCTTGCCAGTTTTGCGTGCAAATTTATCGTATCTGGTAACATACGCGATCAGTCGTGTGGCGTCTTTTGGCGCCGCCGCAAAATTGTAGCCCTTGCGGTATGCGTCAGCCGCGCCGTTAAGCCGTGATCCGATCACCGTCAGCTTTTCCCGGATGGATGCAAAAGATTCTTTTCGGGTAGCGTCCCATTCGATCGCCGCGTCAGTCTCATATTGATCCGCATAGTGTGTACAAGCCGCATAGAGATCGTGCATACCTCTAACAACATACATTTTGATCTTGCCGTCATCGATCCCGGCTGTCGTTGAGTAAAACAGGCTAAACAATGTTATGATCGGATCGTATGCCGTCGCGACGTCACTCCCGACCTTGGCAGCTTCCGCCTCTATTTCCGGGCGGGCGGTTGCGATCTCGGCATCCAGAGCGGCAAATTTTTTGACATTGATTTGAGCCGCGGCGATCTTGGCTTTTAAAGCGGCGATCTCTCCCTCATCAGATCCGGCGTATTCTTTCAGCGCCTTTTCCGCGTCTGCAAGGGTTTTCCGCGATTTCGTCAGCTTCACAGATGCTTCGTCGGCATACCGCGCGATCAACACGGAATTGAGAAGCGCCCCGAAATCATCGGATCTGAGGATCATCGTCGGCGCTTTAACGTCCTTGTAATAAGTTAAGCTGTCGCGCTCAACTACTACAACGGCGATCTTGCCGTTCCCCGTCGCGGTCGTGGTTGCTGGTTTCTTCTCTGCCGCGGTTGCGGTTGCCTGGTCGATAGTTGCGCTGATATTTTTTTCATTCTTCTTCATAGTCTTTTCTTCCTTCCTTGGGTATGCTATAATAGATAAATCAATAAGTTTTTCGACCACAGTTTTCTGTGGTGTATCTAAAAATTACCACAGTTTTCTGTGGTTGTCAACACTTTTTTAAAAAAAGGAGTATTTTTTTGATTAGATATAGATTTGATATTATGGCGGCGTTGACGTCCGTCGGCTATTATCCTAAAAGGTTGCGCGATGATAAAATAATGGGGGAAGGCACTATGTCAAAAATACGAAAAGGGGAAATTGTCAGTGCTGCCACGTTAAACTCTATATGTGATATATTACACTGCCAGCCGGGCGACCTACTAGAATACATCCCCGACGAAAAGGTGTAAAGCCTTGCTATTAAAGGGATCGCGGCACTTTTAAAAGCTGAAAAACGATCCCATTTCTTCTATTTAAAGGGAAATTTTGGAGGCGGTCGAGTTGGTGCAGCCATCAGCCCCGGGATCGCTTGTGCAAAATATACAATGCTTTTTCGGCGCTGGTAAAATCGGCGTCTTTTTACCGTGTTTTTATACCGTTTATGATATAATGCTGGAGCGAAAACGCTTGCGGTTGTGGGATCGTTGTGCAAATTGACGGGATGGATCGCGATCGCCTGGTATGCTGATGCGGCGGCGGCTGGTGTGCTGCATCCCCGGGGATCTCAATGCCGCCTCTTGTCCTATACGGATCTATAGGCACGGCAAAAGTGGAGGGATTTGATCCGATTCTGGCGATCGGGTGTGATAATAGATATATAACATATGGTGTTATCAATCCCCCACCAACGGCGGCGGGGGGGCTGATGGAGTAGAGCCAGGGACCGACAACGACAGAGCGCGGTCAAGTTGATGCAGGATCGGCGGGCGGGTGCTCTGGTGGATCGATGCGGTCGCGGCTGGTGCACGACTTCGGGCGGGTGTATTGATGCGACCTATTGCAGCGATAGACAACGGACGTTATTTTATATGATAATATTTTATGATTCGTCACAAATCATATTTGATGAGTGTAGTGTGGATAAGTTTGGGGATAAGTGGAGGATAGATAGTATTTGTAAGTGTTTTGGGATTGTGGATAAATGGAGGACTAAAAAAATAGTAAATAAATGTTTACTATCACTCCAGAGGTATAAAGACATTCTGCATCTCATTTTGCTACAATTCCCCTAAAACCTACTATTCTATCAGGTTTTAAAGCATCAGATCCAGCCTGTCTCCACTCTATCGCCCGGATCAATTTTGTTCCCGCCGTTCCTCTGGCTGCATCCCCCGGATCGCCTTGCCAGACCAAGCGGTATTCTCCTATTTTACCGCCACGGCAAGCAGCAAAACAACGTGATCGCCGCCCGGATAGGGGGGATAGCAAAAACTACAAGTTATCTGACAATTTCAAAAAACCATATAGCTACTTCACCTCCACACCCTCCCCAAAATCCCCTCCCCCATCACACCTCTATCAGAAATCCTCCCATTTTACATACCCCTCCCCTCTCCCGTCAAACCAACCATTTTGAAAAAACAAAAAAATCGCGCCTGTAAATTTGAAGAATACGCAGAAGTCATCGCGATTTGGCGATAAAGATTTTCGAAGCCAATTTTTATTCCCTAAAAAACGTATATCCTCCCTCGAATCATACTCCCCGAAAAACAGCCCAAAAACGTCGATTCCATAACGGTTTCGGCGTTCTTTTTCTATCCCCACATCAGCACATTTTCATCCTACCCGCAAAATAATACGTCGCAGATAGAATTTTTCCCATCTCTCCTTCCCGCGAAATTCTCCCTCCCCTCCACTTCTCCGCAAAATCACGAAAAGCATCTACCCCAAAAGAGAAGTATTACACGTCGGGCTACCGGCAATCAGACTTGAAAGGAGGCACAAATGAGAATATCAGAAGAACAGCGCCGCAAAAATGAAGAGGTTGTCCGCGAATTTACCCGCGCCGTAGCCAATTCCGCCACCGATGCCGAACTCCGGGGGTACATCAAACGCTGCGAAAAGAACATCACCCGCAAAATGAGTACCCGCGTCACCGAAATTATGCTGGAAGTATACCGCGAAACGCTGACAGAAAGGCTCGATCATGTACAGCAATGTTGAGCAATTATTCATATGCGCTCTGGTAAACTGGTACTGTGGAACCGCCAGCCAGGAGCAAATCAATTTTCTTGACAACATCATCTTTTCGGAGCCGGAAAACTGGCTGGTATCCCCAGAGGAGTAGCGACCGCCACTTTGCCGAATTTCGGGATTCCCGTTTAACAGCATCTAGACCACCGGATTTCGCCGGGAACTCGATTCAGACGGTAATGCTTAGAGATTCTTCCTGCGACGAAAATCCTTCGCGGCATTACCGGCTGAAGAGTATATATAAATATTATGAGTGTAACGAATAATATTTATATATACTCCAGATCTATACTTAGATGATCTTCAGTAAAGTAGTTATACATCTATATCTAGTATATATAATATATTAAGATCTAGATATAGTATATTATATAGATCCAATGTATAAGGCGAAGCACCTCCCGAAATCCCATCTTCCCCATATCCCGCCACCTCATCCGGCATCTCAATTCCTCCTCCCCGCTCTTCCACTCTCACCCCAAATTTTTCAAAAAATCTCATTCCCCAAAAATCCAGATTGCACAATGATTTTCACGAGCCGGAAGATCTCTTTTTTGATCTCTCTTTCTTCTCTTTCTTTCTGGTTCTCTTTCTTTCTCTTCTTTCTCTCTCCTTTTTTCTGTAAACCATCAAAATAACGATTTTCTACTTATATAAATGCGACCCGCGACATTTTCGCCAAAATCAAAATCCCTAAAAGAGAAGTATAGATTGAGGCTCTGCCTCGAATAAACACAGAAAGGATATGAAACCCATGAACTCAGAACCATATCGAACAAAAACACCGCGATTTTCCCGCGATGAACTGCACCGAACCTACTCCGGCAGACTATACGACAGCGATTTCTCTACCGGCGTCCCTACATTCCCGGCGGACATTGCTTCCAGGATTCGCGGCAGCGCCCGGTTTGATGATTCGCTTCATTCACCTCTCACAAGCGGCGGCGGCTGGAAAACCGATTAAACACACCTCTTCGACCGGGGATTCTCGCGGTCACTTCTTACTTCCCAGAAAATCAACGAATTTCCAATATATCAAGGAGAAAATGTATGAATGAACTGAAAAAATTTAATTACCCGATTTTCGGCGATGTCCGGGTTGTCACTGATGATGATTCGGCATGGTTTGTCGGAAAAGACGTCGCAGAAGCACTTCAATTCAACAACACTCGTGCGGCAATTCTGCGTCACGTCGATCCGGAAGACCGATTTGTTCTTAAACCATCGCCCAATTTGCCCTTTAAGGTCCCAAACCGCGGCATCACCATCGTCAACGAAGCTGGTCTTTACAGCATGATTTTCGGCAGCCGGTCGCTCCGCGTCAAGGATTTCAAGCGCTGGATTTATCGAGATGTTCTTCCGTCGCTGAGGAAGGGCGGTAAGGTTGTAATCTCGCCAGAAGCCTTTTTTGAGCAGTTTTACCCCCATCTAACCGCCGATGAGCGCGCCGCCGTTACGAAAATGATGGAGTCCCTAGAAAATTCGGAAAAATTGGCGCTGGAAATGTCCGAAAAACTGAAAGCCGCGACGTCCGCCCCGAAGCTGGAAGTCAAAGTATCAAAATCCTCTTCCTGCGACGAAAAACCTGCAGTAGATCGCACCGTCATCGTGAAAATGGTTGGTCGTTACGCCCAGAATTTCAACAGAAACTACGCGTCTGCTTGGCGTTCTTATAAGGGAATGCTCATCTGCACGGCGAAAATCGACCTTGACGACAGGATGTGCAACTATATGACGGCATCCGGCAGAAGCTCTCGTCCGAAAGTTACCAGTCTCCTGCACGAAGATGAGGTTCCGAAGGCGTTACAGGTTATCGTCCGGCTCTGCAAAGAGGCTAATCTGAAAACTGCCGATATCATCAAGAAGTACAGTGCCGAAAACCTGCTTAAAGGAGGTGCTGCCGTTGAGTGAATTTGGCATTAAGATCCTGAACATCGAAGCCAGTACCGTTTTCGAACACAATAACGGTGTCCGCGAGCGATACGACTACAAGGAGGCGATGTTCGTCAACAGCCTTTTTAGTGATTACCTGCTGGCAAACGGTCTGAAAATCACGAAAGGCGGCTCGTCGCGGGATATTATCTGTCTGGAATTCAATTATGGCAGCCGTTCATACGACGAAGAAGCAAAGCATTTACTGAAATTAGCACGAAAAGCCCGTCAAGAATACCGACTGGCAAAATCTCTCGGTAATGAGGTCCCACTTGAAAAAGCTAGGTACAAGCGCAAAAAAATCGAGCAGCTAATCTCTGATGCCAGCGCCAAACGGGACAGCTTTGTAAAAAAAAGTAAGGACGAAATCCGGTCGCTCTACTACGCTAATGGAGTTGACGTGGAATACGTGAACGCCCGCAGCGACGGAACCATCAAAAAGCGTGAAGTCGTCCACTACAAGATGCTGTATCGCAGTACCGGCAAGGCAAAAAAAGGTTCGTGTATGTTCATCTGCGACCGTCTGTACGATAAGGCAATCAATTTTCTGCGAATGGAAATCCAGTTGCCGGATGAGCACGCCCCTATCGTAGAAATCAGCGCCTACTCTCCCCTCATTTCTAGCGCCATCGTTGGTCGCATCAAGATTAACCCCAAAAATATTCTGATTTTAAACGATGTAGATCGCTTTTTTGAGACAAATGTGGTCAGCATTGAAACTGATGAAGCGCGGCATTGCATCGCAAAGTATATAGAAAACTACAGGGTAAAAAATACCCTATTCGACGGGCAGGCGCTCATCGACATAGGGATTTGCCCGGACTGGGCGAACGGATATGTGCTGTTGCGGCAGCATTTTTGCAAGATGGCGGCATTCAAAGCTCGGATCCAGGACTTTTTCCGGGATTACTTCGGCGACCGGTACGAAACCGCGACGGTCAAGGATATGTTTGGGAAGCGCCACAAGGTCAAGGACATCGAAGTTATCACGACTGATAATGCGATGAAATGGCTGAAATTTGATGTGTCGTACAAGGATTGGTGCGGCTGGGTGAAGCAGAGCAAAAATATGTTCGGTGTCGTCAAAACCGCGCACGCCAGCAAGCTCGGCGACGTCCAAAAAATGAGTTATCAGATGGTTAATTCGCTGAGTGAGGACATCATGGAAACCGTTGCAAGGAGAAGCGTGGAGTATATCTGCCGTCTCAAACAGGACGAAGCCTTCTTCCTCGATTTTCTCCGCAAAAACGCTAATTTTTCCAATGATTTTGAGGTGTTGATCGCGCTGTGTGAGCATAATCCGGCATTTGTACGCAGCGAGTATTTCCGGGACAGGAAAAACCAGATAATTCATGCCTATATTCGGAAGGTCAAGAGCGGAAAAATTGTGCAGAACGCGGACAATCTGGTCATCGTGGGATCGCCATATGCCATGTTACTTTACGGCGCGACGGGAAAAGAAGTCGCAGTAGATGATGATGACACCTTTTCGGTGGAGCCAGGGACAATCCAGTGCTACACAAAGAGGTTTTCTCCCGGAGATTTCCTGGCGTTCTTCCGAAGCCCCTTCAACTCGAAGAACAATTTGACCTATCTCCATAACGTGTACGACGAGCGCTTGGAGAAATATTTTGATTTTAGTAATGAAATCGTCGCAGTGAACATGATTGGGACAGATTTTCAAGACCGTAATAACGGTTCGGATCAGGATTCCGATAGTGGCTACTGTACAAATCAGCCCGATGTTGTAGAGCACGCCCGACGCTGTTATCTGGAATACCCCACAATCGTTAATAATATACCGAAAGATAAGAATATCTATGACAACACCCCGGCGGAATTTGCCCGCATGGACAACACCCTCGCCGGAGCACAGCGGGATATTGGAGAATCCAGTAACCTCGCCCAGATCGCGCAGACATACGATTGTACATTCGACGACGAGAAATATAAGGATTATGTATGTATCCTCTCAGTATTGGCTCAAATCGCAATCGACAACGCAAAACGCCGCTTCGATATTGATGTCGGCGCCGAAATCCAGCGCATCAAGCGAGATATGGACATCGCAACCAATAAATACCCGATTTTCTGGCGGCTCATCAAGAAAGACTTCGACATGAACCGGGTAAATTTCGAACTTCACTGTCCGATGAACTCCCTCTACAACGTGCGGATCCCGGAATTCAAGCCGGACTCCTCTCTCATCGCGACGAGTGAGTTTTTCCAGAAAGTCGCCCCCGAAAAATCATATGCAACCTGCAAAAAAGTGGAAGCCTTGATTGAGAAATTCTCTCTCCGACTCTACGAGTGCAACGTCAACGGGCATGACCACGAGGCTCATCTACTCCTCCGAAACGATTTTGAGGACCTGATCGCGGCAATCAAGTCGCAGTACATCTCTTCAAACTACATCGGTCTTTTCTCGTGGCTGATCGACCGCGCGTTCCTGATCACCCCGAAGGTGGCGGCACAAATCGGGTCGCTGGAAACCACATTGAACAAGAACCGGTCGCTGCTCCTGAAAGTGCTGTACGACGTGAACCCGAAGTCGCTCCTGAAATGCTTCTCGGCGAACCTCCCGACAGCCTGACCCGGAAAATCCCCGGAAACCCATATGAAATATCGTTATTTTGTGAATTTTGCACAATTTTAGCCCGGAATTTTTGTTCAAAAATGACCCCGAAAATGGCATTTTTCAGAGGGGCAAAATTTTTTGACACCCCAAAAAGCCTTATTTTACAAGGCTTTCCCAGAACGGGTCTCGTCATACTAATGATAGAGAACGTGAGCGGTCAAGGTGTGCCGAGTTTTCCATGCGACGGTATGCACAGTAGGCACGCGGATAAAACCGGGACTCCTGCAAAAAGCTAATTGCGGGGACTCTTCCACGACTATCTATCGCCGCTGGATTGCCGATGCGGTTGACAAATATGGCGCCGCGGTTTCTTGGGGAGTTGAGCAACCTAAGTTACGCCTGGGGAGAGTAAGCCTTTGCTCGTAAGAAACCAGGAAGTCGCAGTTGGAATTTTGGCTGTGATGGCTCAAAGGCAAACAAAAAATCTTTCTCGGCGGGAGGTCTTCGGATCTTCTGCCGGGTGATTCATGCGGGATAGAGCAGTTTGGAAGCTCGTCGGGTTCATGCCCCGGAGGTCGGAGGTTCAAATCCTTCTCCCGCTATTATGGTGTTCATGGTGTAACTGGTAGCACATCAGCCATTAAAAGGATGATCTTGCTGATGGTCTAGGTTCGATTCCTAGCGAACACCCTATAGTCACTTTAAATTACTTTTGGGGAGGTATACCGTAACTGGTAGCGGGGCAGCCTGTAAAGCTGTTGCCTTCGGGTTCTGGAAGTTCGAGTCTTTCTCTCCCCACTGTCACCCTAAAATTGTCTGAATATTTTGAATTTTCAGCTATATAGATCGATCTAAGTAGTGGATCACTATATAGATCTAGATCTTCTAATTTAGTATATATCTTTCTAATTATAGATCTATACCTCTACTTTCTTCAGATCTTCTAGTTTATTCTTACTTCTAGATCTTGAGGAGTATTCATTCACTTCGTTCATTCATACTCCTTTCGGCGCCAGTGCCATCGAGACAAATCCCGTCGCGATATGAATTGGCATGGCACTGTCGTCGAAGAAACAATACTGAAATTTTCTCAATACAGAATCCTCCCGCCAGTATCCCGGCATCAGAAAGTTCTTCCCTCTCTCTGCTTTCTTGTGCTGGGTTCGGCAGAAGGTGAAATTGCAGAATCATCCTCCCATTCTATCTGCGACGTATTCTGTTGCGGGAATCGAATATGCTCGGTATCCGGCTGGATGAGGGCGCGGTCTTGAAAACCGTTGGGCGTAACTGCCTTGTGGGTTCGAGTCCTACACCGAGCGCTTATGTTCCTATTGCGACGTCTGCACGAAGACTGTTACACTGGGAATCTTCGGAGATTCGTGTGTGTCGAAGAAGTGATTGGCAGTATTAAGAAACTGCCCTCCGGTTGGTAGTGGCGTGGCATTACCCTGATTCTTTCTGGGTGTTTCTCATCATGGGATGGCGACGAGCTGAGAACAACGCCCTCACTTTCGATAGCTTAACTGGTCAGAGCGCACGCAGATCTCGTTAGATGGTGGTTCGAGTCCACCTCGAAAGGTTGACCCATAGCTCAGACGGTCAGAGCGGCGGTCTTATAAACCGTGTGCCGGGGTTCAATTCTCCGTGGGTCTATCTTGTTTCATTTTAATTTACCTCCCAAAACGGCGTGATGGAGTAACGGTATCTCAGGAGATTGCTAATCTCTCCATCGGGCAAACCGATGTCCACGTTCGAATCGTGGTCGCGCCGCTCATCTTCATTCTTCATATTTTTCCTTTCTAACTCCTCTGTGGAGGCGTCGCAGTGAGGTGGCTGCTCACATTTCCGGGTCATATCGGATGCGACGATTTATTTAGTGATGGCAGAAAGCTACAGAAATCATACGGGTTGGCACTACGTCCGGTTGGAGTCCGGCGCACTAAATTTTAATCTAAGCACTGGTTAGCTTTGACTAACTAAATATAAACAAAAAGTAGGTGTTACCAATCGAAAAAATTACCAAGGCAGAAATGCAGTATCTTCGCGAGCATGGCGTCAGATTTGGGGAAAGCGGAATTTCTCATACAGTCGCGCGTCATCGCAGAACCTATTATGCAACGGAGTCTCGTCGAAACACAGAATTGCTGAAACGCTTCCGTGAATCTAATCTCCTGTTGACGGTCGAGTAGAAAGGCGGGGATACTATCAAATTTTACGATACGAACGCGCTTCTGGATTTACAGGAGCGGGTGTTAGAAGAACCTTTTCTCATCTCAGCAGTAACTCTGAGAGAACTTGAAGACATCAAGGTTTCCCGGAATAAGGATGACGATGTGAAATTCCGCGCGCGACGTATTCTGCATATCCTGGACGAACATCCGGATATATACGCGATGGCAGACATCACTACTGCCACATACAATGCCCTTGCTGAACGCAAGATGCCAGACACACCGGATAATCTGATTTGTGTAAGTGCGGCTTATATTAAATCCACTTCCCATCCAGATCTGGAATTTGTCACTAACGATCTGGCGTGCAAGATGATTGCAAAAAATGTTTTCGGATTGCCAGTATCAAGTGTAGAGACGGTTTCAGATGATTATTTAGGTTATCGCGACATTGTCTTTTCTGATGAGGAAATGGCATATCTGTACGAGCATCCGGACGAGAACAATTCTTCTCTTCTGGAAAATGAGTATCTAATTGTGCGGAATGAAAGCGGCAAAGTAGCAGACATCCTGGTTTGGCGTAACGGTTCTCATCAGAGTTTGCGAATCCCGAAGGTGAAGTCGAATTACTTAGGCACAATCAAGCCATATCAGGGCGACGTTTATCAGCGAATGGTCATGGACAGTTTATCCCACAACCAGATCACGATGATTAAGGGACCGGCTGGAACCGGAAAATCATTACTGGCTCTGGGCTATCTGATGTCTCTGCTGGAACGCGGAGAAATTGAGCGGATTATTGTGTTCTGTAATACCGTCGCGACGATAAATTCAGCAAAGATCGGATACCTGCCGGGCAACAGGGATGAAAAATTGCTCGATTCTTCTATAGGAAATATGCTCTCCGCAAAGCTTGGGGATTCATTCGGACTTGAACGATTAGTCATGCAGGAAAAAATCACGTTGCTGCCAATGTCTGATATCCGTGGGTTCGACACCTCCAATATGAAGGCTGGGATTTATATTACTGAAGCTCAAAACATGGATATATCGCTCATGAAACTTGCATTGCAGCGAATCGGAAACGATTCCATCTGCATTGTTGAAGGCGATTACAATACTCAGGTCGATTTGCTGCAGTATGCCGGGAGAAACAACGGTATGCGACGGATGTCGGAAGTCTTTAGAGGAAACGACATCTACGGAGAAATCGAGCTGAAAAATATTTACCGGAGCAAGATTGCACTCATCGCTGAGGAGATGTAATCGCGACGGAATTTAAAAGGAAAGAAGGAATCACTATTACAGGATTAGAAATTGCTATTCCACCGCAGCTTGAAAATATGCAACTTCCAGATCCGGGACTGGTAAACTTTTACCGGCTTGCGGAAAATCGGATTGTGTACCTTGACGCGGAAATTGATGAAAGCGTTTTGGAACTGCAGAAAATGATTTTCAGTTGGAATCTGGAAGACAAGGATATGGGGCTTCCGACGGAAAACCGTCAGCCTATCGTACTTATCATCGACAGTCCGGGCGGAATGCTGGATGAAACAATGTCCATTTGCTCCACGATCAAGCTCTCAAAAACGCCGATTTATACAGTAAATGTGGCACAGGCATATTCCGGCGCGGCGCTGATCTTCATGTCGGGTCATCGACGTTTCGTATTCCCATACGCCAAAACAATGATTCATTCGGGCGGAACAACGGGAATCGGCGGAACTTTTGAACAGACAGAGGCGGCGCAAAAACTGTATCGGAAACAGATCGCCGAAATGGGCGATTACATTCTGGCGAACTCGAAAATCGAACAGAAAGTATTCAAACGAAATCAGGCAAAAGACTGGTATTTCACTGCTCAGGAAGCCGTGGACTATGGTCTGGCTGACGAGGTCATCGCTGATCTCGACTCAATTCTGTAAGCAGGAGGAATAGTAGGAAATGGCTCAGTGCTTTTCATACAAAGAAACAAAAACCACCACTATGAAGGTTGCAGGAATCCTGGACGCCGACGCTATGGTAATTCATACCGATGACGCCGAGTAGGAAGTGGGTGGTTTCTATCGAATACAAACGATTTGAAGGGGAGTCCGACGAGGAACTGATCTACCGCATCACCGGCGAAAAAGAAAAAATCGGGTCGTGGCAGGATGTAGCAGATATTCTCAACAGGCTTCTCGGAACGGAATACACCGAATCAAAGTTTCGTAAACAGCGGCAGGCATTCGATCGGATGTTTGCATCGGTCAAGGCTGCCGAATCTGATTATGCGATGGAGATTCAAAATAAACTGCGGGAGTTGGCTCGCGAAAAAATCAAATACCAGGATGAACGTCGCGCATGGAACGCACAGAACTATGCTGCGGCGAGGATTGACGAAACGATGGAACGAATTGAGGCTGGACTGCGGGATGCGGGCAGAATCAATTTTCCGGAAGTTAAAGTCACTCAGAATGATGGTTCAAAAGAAATGGTCTGTCTTCTAGCGGATTTACATATCGGGCAATGCTTCTCTTCTGTTTTCGGAGAGTACGACGTTGATATTGCGGCAATCCGGCTGCTCGAATATTCGAGTAGGGTTAAGGAAATTGGCAAACGACACGGTGCTCGTGTGGTGCGGGTTGTTTCCGTCGGGGATCAGATTTCTGGCAATATCCACTCGGCAATCGTCGCTGCTAATCAGGAAAATGTGATCGAGCAGGTCAAAATTGCTTCCCGGCTGATCGCGTGGTTCTGCAATGAATTATATAAAACATTTGAAGAGGTTTATTTCTATGACGTCTTCGGCAACCATTCGCGAATCACTCCAAATAAAAAAGACGCTATCAAGGACGAACGTCTGGACGATCTGGTTGGATGGTCGACGTGTCAGATGTTGGCGCATTTGCCGAATTTTCATGACGAGCGGAAGGCGGCGCGGCTGGATTCAACTCTTGGAAAATTCCAGATCGGCAGAAAAACCTACTGCTTCATTCACGGAGATATGGATACGATTAGTCGCGACGGAATCAACCGTTTAAGTGCGGCGTGCAAAACAAAGCCGGATTACATTCTGCTTGGACACAACCATACGCCGGAAATGCGCGAAATTGATGGGGTTCAGGTGTTCCAGTCTGGATCATTGCCCGGAAGCGGCGACGATTTCACAATGGCGCATCGACTCATTAGCAAACCATCTCAGACCGTATTGGTTTGCGGCGATGAAGGCGTGGAGTGCTGTTATAACATCGCTCTCGGAGGTGATGGTCATGAGTAATGCTGCGTCTGAATTTGATGCGCTGGTGGATTTCATCCGGAAGGAAACCGGATGCCAGAAGAAAACCATTGAAAAAGTATTAAATGCTGAAACGCGATACCTGATTGAGATCGGGGTTTTTGTCGCAAAAGATAAAACAAATAAGGATTAAAGGAGATTTCACACAATGAACAGAGTAGAACTTTCTAACGTAGTAGCACAGGTAACAGGCAACACAAAGAAGAGCGTAGACGAGATTATTTCCACTGCGTTTGATGCCATCAAAGAGGCTGTAGCCAGAGGCGAGGATGTAACCATCGCAAAATTCGGTGCGTTCAAGCAGACCGTTCGCCCGGCAGGAACCTATCGCAATCCGAAGACCGGTGAGACGGTTAAGAAAGGCGAGATTAAAGGCGCTAAATTCAAGATTTCTTCCAGCTTCAAAAACACAGTGAAAGGCGAGTAATTATGATTAAAGAGTCTTATAAGAACGTCGATGAATTTGTTGGTGAGTTTTCAAAAGCCTACCAATTCTATTCGGCGCTCGATGATGAGGCTTCTGTCGTTGCGGTACTGCCTGTCGATATTGCTCGGCAGGTGGTTCTCGCCATGATTTCTGACGGAGCCTATGATATGGATGGCATTTCATTCAGAGATGAGTACACGAGTAAACCGCTTGAGATCGCACTGATTACTTTGTATGACAATTGTGTTTCTGTCGAAAATGCCTGCGCACAGTCCGGTGATTACCTCTATTGTGGTCCGGATGTGGCGTATGTATATAAAGATTTCGCGGCGGGCTTCGAGAAGGCTAATTCAAAAGCCAATATGATCGAGGTGATCGGCTTCAACGGCGAGACCGAAAAAGGTAAGGAGCTTGGCAGCGACGTAACCGTTTACACGGCTAACGGCAAGGTTGTCGGCTTCTTGACGAAAAAGAATGTCGATGGCGGGATAATGTACTTCTCTTATATGAATGTCGATCAGGACAAGGTGTTTGAGATAGCAGAATATTTCGAAATCGATCTTAATAAGGAGCTTGAAAATGAGTGATTTACTGAAATCCCTCGACTGGATGCAGCTCATTCAGACCATCTGGACGGTTGTTCTGGTTCCAATCTTCGGCTGGGCGGGCAAAGAGCTTCATGACTGGGCGAAGGCTCGGAAAATTGAAAAGTATACGGATATGCTCTACGCTGCCGTCGCAAAGGTCGTCAAGGAAATGTATCAGACTGTGGTGAATTCGATCAAGGGAACCGCAGACTGGACGCCGGAAAAACAAGCTGAAATTCTTGAAATCGCTAAGACCAAGATTATCGCGGCTATCACTTCTGATGGATATGATCTGCTGCGGGAGGCTAACCAAGATTTTGAGGACTGGCTGACGAGTCTGATCGAGGCAGAGCTGTATGATTTGAAATATGGGAAGTCCGATAAATAATTTTTCACGGTGGGGTCGATGGGAAAAGCTGTAAGAAAGCCTCACCCGTCACCTCCACACTGGTATTGGCTCGATGTAGACGGTTGTTGGGATTGCCGAAATCGCAATGGATGCGGAGGCTGTAAAAGGTTGAAGCGGCAGGCGGCTATGGAAAGAGAAAAACGAAATCGGGCAGGCAGGGTGAGTAAACCTCTCTGTGACGAATAACGTGATAAAACATGGGGAGTCCGAGTAGGCTTCCGACTCGCAGGAGGATATAGATCATCCATCTCTTCTGCGACGAATAAAAGACATCGCCTACAGGGCATTGTGTGACCGCTCTCTTCGAGGGCGGCGCACAAATAAAAGCTGGTAGTTTATTGCTGCCGAAGTACCCGGCTAGTCAAACGGTAAGACAAGCGGTTTTGATCCGTTGATTGTCGGTTCGAATCCGGCGCTGGGTGTTACGCTTATTATCTAACGAGCGAAATTAAGAAATGTTCAAATGAATGAAACAAAGGAGAAGATAAATGAACGATCCTAAAACAATTACTATTTTCAGTCAGAAATTAGCCGGTTATCTTATGATGCATTCTTTCGTGTTGATTGGTATGCGTCCCAACAATAATAATGCCGGAAAAAATGTTTTCTTTTTCAATAATACGCCGGATTTGCGGATGGCGCTCGAAGAGTATAGAACTCTCAGAGCGTAAAGGTCAAATACGGTGGTTCATATGAATGATTCAAAGAAAACAAATGATAAAGTACGAAAAAAAGTGGGAACCATTGTCGATGAGGATGGAGTTATTCTTGGTGGAATATATGAAGGCGACAAAATTGTGGTTCCCAAACAGCAGGAATATCAAAATAGATATATAACAAATTTTCAAAAAAAGGAGGCATTCATCAAGGTGTTTACAAGTCCGATACCGATGTTATTCAAAGAATTGCCTACCAAAGAATTCGCTGTTGCTATGGCTATCATGCCATTTATTTCATATAAAGATGGAGTGCTGAGATACAATAATAAGATTGTAGATGTAAAGACGCTCAGTGAGCAACTGGGTGAAAATTACGATGTTTTCAGAAAAACCATTGCATCTCTTGTAAAAAAAGAGGTTCTTGGAAAAATTGAATTACAATCTGACACCTATCAAAACAAAACAAAGCAATGTATCTGTGTCAACCCTTTCATCTTTCTTCGCGGGCAAGATCTTGATAAAAAAATCCATGATAAATTTGTAAACAGTAAGTGGGCGACTATTGATAAAGAATAAGAAGCCCTCGTTCGAGAAATGATATTATATTTCAAGTGTTACATGTCATTTCATCTGGATTCATACATCCTGTTTGATCTCTAAAAGCGGAGCTATGAGTCCTATTTTTGATGACAAAAATGAGAAGACAATTCGACTTCTTCTTGTTTTTGATAAATGTATGCTATCCCCTCTTTCGGGGAAAAAGGAGGTATCTCAATGAGTGATTGTAAGAAACACAAAATCAAAGACGTAAATGATTACAAACATCTGACGCCGGATACAAGCTGCACCTGTGAGGGCGCTGGCGGTTCTGATCGTGGCGAAGGCATGGGACCGGCAACTGATCCAGAGCTGGTTGCAAAACGCAAGTAATCTAAGGAGGGCACTGCTCTCCTCTGCGGGTATGGCGGAATTGGCAGACGCGCCGGACTCAAAATCCGGTGGTTGTACCGTGCAGGTTCAAGTCCTGTTGCCCGCATTATGCCGATATGGCGCAATAGCAGACGCATCCGGTTTAAGCCCGGACGGATTCGACCCATGAGAGTTCAAATCTTTCTGTCGGCATGAATGATTGTGAACCACTCACAATTTTTTGATTGTTAAAAATATAACTATTTTATATGGAGATTTTGTCTCCGGGCGGTTATTCCGTCAAAAGGAGGAATATTCATGGCTATTAAAATGCCAAAAGAAATAAGCAAAATCCGTCCTCTTACCCTACCGAAGTTGCGAACTGAATATGAAACGGCGTTTGGCGAGCTGGTCAAGATCTTGAATAAGGAAAAGGTCTACTGCCCGTACTGTGATGACTTCATAGCGCGCACCAACTTCTACTCTTCCGACCGAACGGTTGATGGTCTGGAGCATTTTGGCTGCAAGAAATGTATTACCCAAATGGCTACCGACTACGATTCCAAGTCGAATACATATGTGGACAACCGGGATAAAGCGATTCATATGCTTCAGATGCTGGATCTGCCGTATATTGACGCCCTCTGGAAATCCACCGAGGAAGCGGTTGGTGCAGATACCCTTGTGTTCAGCCGGTATATGACCATGCTTAAATCGCTGGGGCATTATAAGGGTATGACCTATAAGGACAGCGAGTTCGGCGGCGGCAGCGATGTCGATGACGACGAGGTTACTTTGAATAAGAAAACCATTCAGACTGCCAAAAAACGGTTCGGTTACGGCTACTCCAATGAAGATTATATGTTTTTGGAGAATGAGTATCAGGACTGGGCTACCCGGCATGAGTGTAATACCAAGGCGCAGGAAGAGGTTTTTGAGCGCTTGGCGTGCAAGAAGCTGGAAATTTACAAGACAAGCCTGCGGGGCGGATCCACAAAAGATTTAGATGCGACGTATCAGAATTTGTTGAACACGGCAAATGTGGCGCCGCGGCAAACCAAGGGGGACGTCATTTCTGATACTCAGACGATGGGAACCCTGATTCAGAAGTGGGAAGAAACCCGCCCGCTGCCAGAGATTGACCCGGAATTACAGGACGTCGATAAGATCGGGTTATATATTGATGCTTTTTTCCGTGGACACGCGGCAAAGATGCTGGGGCTGAAGAACAAATTTTCGGCAATTTATGAGCGGGTTATGTCTAAATATACGGTTAAGAAGCCAACCTACGATGAGGACTCCGACAGCGATGAGCTGTTTGAGAGGATCTTCGGATCGCAGGCTATGAAGGATTAGGCATGGCGGCGAAGAAGAAACAGACTTTGCAAGACGTCCAACGCGGCAAATCTGAACGAATCATGGAAGGTGTCGCTTACTGGGCGGCATTCTATCGAAAAAACCCGCAGCGTTTTGTTGCGGAGTATCTGAACATCAAATTAAAACTTTTTCAAAAAATTCTCATCTATATGATGATGGTATCAACGAATTTCATGTATATTGCCAGCCGCGGCTCTGGAAAAACCTGGCTGGTGTCCTTGTATTGTGTTGTTCGTTGTATACTTTTTCCGGGCACAAAGATCTGCATTGTCTCCGGTTACAAATCTCAGAGTTTGGAATGTATCCAAAAAATTGAAGAAGATTTCATGAAAAACTATTCCTGGGGTTCCATTAACCTATGCGCTGAAATATCAGATATTAGCACCAGCATTAATAACGCCCACTGCGAATTCAGAAACGGTAGCTGGGTAAAAATTGTTACCGCAAGCGACGCGGCACGACATAACCGAGCAAATATCGTTTGCGTGGACGAGTTCCGCATGGTTGATCTGAACATTCTCAATACGGTTATTCGAAAATTCTTAACCGCCCCACGTTCTCCGGGGTATCTTTCCAAACCAGAATATGAGCATTTAGCCGAGAGAAACTGTGAATTATATATGTCCTCTGCGTGGTTTACATCGCACTGGTCCTATAAAAAATTGCAGACCTACTTCTCTCTGATGCTTAATGATAAGAAGAAGTATTTCTGTTGCGGACTGCCCTATCAGCTCGCCATCAAAGAAGGTCTACTCTTCCGCGAACAGGTTGAAGATGAAATGTCTGAGGCTGACTTTGACGCCACTTCCTTCTCGATGGAGATGGGTGCTTTGTGGCTGGGCGATTCGGATGATGCGTTCTTCAAATTTGATGACATTTCCCCACGGCGGAAATTGAAACATTCTTACTTTCCTCTGGAAATCTATAAGGCACATCGCATTAAAATACCACCTCTCGCGCTGAACGAGCGGCGGATTCTTTCCGTGGACGTCGCGCTGATGGCTTCCAAAAAACATAACAATGATGCGGCGGCTCTCATCATCAACTCGGCGATTCCAACAGAACGTAGCGACTACATTTCCAATATCGTCTATATTGAGACACATGAAGGCATGACGACGGATGAACTCGGCTTGCTGGTGATGCGCTTCTTTTATCAGTATAAGTGTACGGATTTGGTGTTGGATACCGGCGGTCAGGGTCTTGGTGTGTATGACTTCATCATCAAGAACCAATATGATCCTGAATACGATGTGACCTATGAGGCTCTGACCTGTTGCAACAATGAGGATATGGCAGATCGTTGCAAGGTGCGGAATGCCAAAAAGGCTATCTGGTCTATCAAGGCGACGGCAGAATTTAACAGCAATGCGGCTATCGGTCTGCGTGCAGGATTCCAGAATGGTGTCATCAATCTGCTCATTCCAGATCTTGAAGCCGAGCAGGAAATTCAGAAGATTCGCGGGTTCGGTAAAATGTCTGAGCGCGAGAAGGCTCTTTTACAGGCTCCGTATACTCAGACATCTCTTCTGATTAATGAACTGATTTATTTGGACCATGAAATGAAGGGAAATACAGTCAAAATCAAGGAGCGTCCGGGCATGAGAAAAGACCGGTTCTCTTCTCTTGAGTATAATTTTCAGATATGTCAGGATTTATCCAGAAAACGCCGACCGCAAGAAAATACCGAATCACTCGTAAAGCGTCTGGCAATCAGACAACCAAAACGATTTTCTATGTTTGCAGAATAAGGAGGGATGCCGATGGCAGAACCGAAGCGGGCGCCTGGCGCGTCCCGAAACTCTTCTAAGTTGAGCGTGCAGGAACTTAGAGATTTTTATGATAAACACGAGCGTCGCACGGAGAACTTTGCGAAAGTTCAGAAGGTTGTGCAGATGTTGGATCTTACCAAGACCCAGTCTCGCACCTTCTCGACCTATTCGAAAGAGACCTTGCGAAATTATATGAAGAAACCGAAACAGAATGAAAGCAACTTGCGAAATTTGAGTCGCTTTCTCTGGCGGGTTTCTCATTCTTACCGGCGCTTGCTCGCTTATAATGCACAGCAGGTAGATTTGACTGCTATAAGTGTAGTGCCGCTTATTGATCTGACACAGGATAATGACCCTAAAACCATATTAAAGGATTACTATGATACCTGTGTAGAGCTTGAAAAAATGAAACTGGCAACCGAAATTTATAAGTGTCTGATAATTGCCTGGCGTGAGGACGCTTTTTTCGGTTATGTCTATGAGGATGATTCCGGTTTCTTTATTTACCCGCTGGACGGCGATTACTGCAAAATTTCTTCAACCAATTATGACGGGACATGTAATTTTGCATATGATTTTTCATACTTCCGTCGCCACTCCGAAGAACTGGAATTCTGGGACTCGGAGTTTAATTCGAAGTATACGGCATACCAGGGAGACAATAACCTGCGTTGGCAGGAGCTTGACAGTAACCGAACAATCTGTCTAAAGGTTAATGACGATGATCCTACTCTTTGTCTCGCGCCCTACTCTGGTTTGTTCGAGTCCATCATCGACAATGTAGATCTGCAAAGTATCCTGGCTGTAAAAAACCAGTTAAGCATCTATAAATTATTGGTTGCGCGTATGAATCATATGAGTGGAAGCAATGACCCGAATGAGTTCGAAGTTGATCCAGATACGGCGATGGATTATTATGAGCGATTGGCTGATTCTGTTCCAGATTGCGTCGGCACTGCCATCTCTCCACTTCCGATTGATGTCATCGAGTTCAAACCGATGGATACGTCGGACGTCGATATGATTACAACTTCGATGTCAAATCTGTTTAAACAGTCTGGTGGTTCAATGGTTCTAAACGATGAACATACTGGCGCCACTATTTATCGAGCACACATCATCGCAGATATGATGAATGCTCTTAAACCTCTTCTTGGTCAAATCGAAAAGTGGACAAACCACTACCTTAAAAGCGTCTTGTCGAATCCGGCGCAAGTTTCCTATATATATACTTCTCCGTGGATGAAGAACGAAAAGAAAAAAGAGTTATTGGAATCGGCGCAGTATGGCGTTCCGGTCAAGATGGCTGTCGCGGCACTGGATGGCTTTAGTCCGTTGCAGGTTCTCTCGCTTCAGTTCCTTGAAAATAAAGTTCTCGATCTGCCGAGCAACTGGATTCCTTTGAATAGCTCTTACACTACGTCCGGTACAGATGAAGGCGGCGGGCAGGAAAAGGATGAGGGCGAGCTTGGAGACGAGGGAGAACAAACCAAAGAGAAGGAAAAGAACCTGATGTAATAAGGAGTAACGGAGAATGGCATTAAAAAAATTTATTAAAACATCTGATGTTGAAACCGCAAAAAATCTGAGGAATGCGGGGCTGTATGAGGTTTATGGCGGGAACGGGGAATTTGTCTTTGTGAACAGTGGTTCCATGAACTTTTCCGGAGTCGATACATCCAAAATCAGATATAGCGATATGCTTACATTTTAATCGTCCATTTCTGGGCGATTTTATTTTTTTTGGCACCTGTTGTTTGCACATAAATGAAAGGAGGGGAAATGGCTAAAAGATTACTGTACTTAGAAGATTTGTATGATTTTTATTCAAATACATATAAGCGCTCAACCCGCTTCAATGCCGACGATTCCGGTGATCCTATTGTGGTTCATGTTCACGGCAAGGTGAATTTTGAGAAATCAGATAAAAATACAGAAGGATTGCTTCCTGTTCATTTGCAGGCGTGTCATACGAATACAAATTTAAACGGGTCAAACATTTCTGATGCGGTAATGACTTCTGCTTTGCCGTCGTTTAGTAATCGCCCGATTCTGGGATATATTCATGAGGTTAATGGTCAATGGGAGTTCTACTCTCACAATATGCACGAAGATGAAAATGGCGAAGTCGTTTATGATGAGCACCCTATCGGAATCGTGCCTGAGTCCTGCAACGCACAGTTAGTATATGACGAAGATAAGAAGAAGACCTACTGTGAAGTGGACGGTTATATTTTCGAAGAGTATTCCAAAGCTGCCGAAATTTTGCAGCGTGAAGAGGAATGCTCTGTATCTGTCGAGTTGTCAATTAGGTCGCTCTCGTACAATGCCAAGGAAAAATACCTCGATATTGAAGATTTCTTTTTTAGTGGGGTAACGATTCTGGGTAAAACGCCTGATGGCGCAGTTGTGAATCCGGGAATGGCAAATTCGAATATTAAACTTGCTGATTTCAGCTCGCGCAATAACAGTTTGTTTGAAAAATATGAATCAAAAATGGCTGAATTTCAGAACCGGCTCGAAGAGCTTGAAGCAGCCAATTTTAACAAGAAAGCAGACCCTATTCAGACATTATCAAAGAAAGGAGGAGATCGGGGCAATATGACAAAATTTGAAGAGTTGCTTGCCAAATATGGTAAGACTGCCGAAGACATTACCTTCGATTATGCCGAAATGTCAGACGAAGAGCTTGAGGCGAAATTTGCCGAGCTGTTTGCCGATGCTGGTACAAGTGAGCCGGTAGCAGACGACCCGCAGAAATTTGCGAAACTCGTTCGTACATATGAGATTTCCCACGAAGATATTAGATATGCGCTCTATCAGCTTTTAGAATCATTTGAGTCCAGTGACAACGAGTGGTATTTCATCAACTCTGTTTATGATGATCATTTCACATATGAGAATTGGAATGGCGACAAGATCTACGGTCAGAACTATACAAAGGACGGTGACAACGTCGCGTTCGATGGAGAAAGATTTGCGCTGCACCGCGAGCTTTTAACGGACAGCGAATTTGCCGAGCTTCAGTCTATGCGTTCCAATTACGCTTCTCTCAAAGATTTCAAAGAAAATGCAGAGAAAAATGAACTTCATTCCAAGAAAGAAGCTCTTCTGGCAGATGAAAAATATTCTATGCTGGCAGACAATGAACAGTTCCAGGCGCTCGTCGCAGATATGGACAAGTATGATCTGACCGAGCTGGAAAATCGTGCAAAAATCATCAAGTGTGATTATGCCGATTCCATTAATGCGTTCAGTTTAAATGAGCCGAAAAATAAACCGGCGGGCAAAGTTGGCTATTCTCTGGAAAAGCCGAAAAGCACTGATAAGTATTATAAAACTTTATTCAAGTAAAGATCCCGATGAGAAGGGCGCTTAGGCGCTCTTTTTTATTGCAAAAAACAAGGAGGAAAAACAATGGCTACAAGCTTTTTGAATTTTGATACCAAACATACGGTATGCGAAAGCACAAAACTCAAAGCCACAATTGCCGGTCATATCTGGAATATCAAGATGGCGGCAGATGCCGACAATGGCATCATCGTTGGCAAGGGCGATTATGAGGCTCCGGAGTATTACAAGGAGGCTGCGGCTTCTGCTACTTTCGCCGGAAAGATTATTGGCAAGAGTTCTGCTGGTAAATACCTGGTAGAGGTTACGGCTGTCGGTGCTGGCGACGCGCTGGTTCTGCAGGTCCCGCTGATCTACGAGACATATACCACTGCAATGCAGCATGAGTCAAACTTCTACAACAAGAAAGACGATATTGTTCGTGCTTACGAGCTGTATGTGGGCGATGTATTTGCCATTTCTGAGGAGGGCTTCACTGGCACACCGGAGGTTGGCAAGACCGTTTCTGTTGCCGCTAAGAAGCTGAAGATTGGCGAGTAATTACGAAAGGAGTAATCACGAAATGAAAATCGTATTTAGCAATGAGAACACACGCAAAGTGTTCGCAGACAGAGATATTCATGAGTTTTCTCAGTTGATGTATGAAACTGCTAAAGGCGTTACCAGAGATGGTCATAGCAAAGAGCAGTGCAACGATGAGATCAGAAAAGTATTTTATGACGTGTTGCAGGTTGCACCGGACTGTTCCCGCAAAGAGCTGCGCCGTGCTATCCGTAGACATAAAACAGACGTCTTCGAGGTTATCGAGGAGACCGTAGAGAATCTGCTTGTTTCGGGCTGGGGTGAGAATCCATTCTTCAATGAGTTCGTCGAGATCAAATCTATGGCTTTGGGCGACACTAACGAGTTCTATGTGCCAGACGAGTCTATCTTAACCGTTTCAGAAGTTTCTGGTAATCATCACGATCTGTTCCGTCAGAGACTTGGCGAAGGAAGAACTTTCGCTGTAAAGACTTCCTGGTATGGGGTTAAATTTTAGCTCCCTAGCATTGTGAAATGCTTTGATAAAACGTATTGAATTGCTGGAATAAGAGCGCTTTGCGCTCGTCCTAAAGCCAATTACACCACAACGTAAGTATGAAATAAAACTAAGCGTGAAGGTCGCGAAAGCAGAAAAAAGTAATTGGATGGCATACGGTTAAATCCTAAGTGCTCCATCTTCTCCCATAAAATAGGGAAGATGAAAATGGGGAATCAGCATCCAAGTTCCGAATAGGAAAAGGTTCAACGACTATCTCGAAAGGGAGTAGGGTCGCAAGCGATTGGCGATTCGAAGTGGTACGCCCCCTCTAGGTGATGAGGGGTGAAGATATAGTCTCATCTTTAATGAAAGTTAAAGGGTCTTTATGACCGACACGGGGTAGCGCCCGAATATCATTTTTCAAAAAATCACGACAAGGATAATATATGCAGGATAAATTATGTGGTGTCTATTGTATAGAGAACACCGTAAATAACAGGAAATACATAGGTATTTCCAGAGATATAAAACGAAGGTGGTTGGAACATAAGTCCGAATTGGATAACCATTCTCATAACAACCAATATTTGCAGGCATCATGGGACAAATATGGCAAAGAAAAATTTAATTTTTATATCATTGAATTATGTGCCGAAGCTCTTTTGAGTGAGCGAGAGCAATTTTATATTAAAAGCTATCGATCTATGTCTCATGAGAATGGCTATAACCTCACTGTTGGTGGGGAAAATATGCCCGCTGGAAAAGCCGTTATATCGCTTAAAGATGGTGTGATTTATAATTTCGTAAACGAGGCGGCGAATGCGGCAGGGGTTACTTCAATAACAATGATCTCATGGTGTCGTCAAAAACAAAATTTTATGTATTTAGATGAATATAATTCTCTTTCTGATGAAGATAAAATGTATTGGCGCACTTTTGACTGGAATGCCACCATTCATAACAAATTAAGTCAAGCGCATTCGCGCGAAAATCTATCCACCAAAACGCTTGAAAAATTAAGTATTGCTACATCTGGCGAGAGAAATCCACGTGCAACCAAAGTTTATTGTCCTCAGTTAAACGAGAGCTTTGATTGCATTAAATATGCTTCAGATAAATATGGAGTAAATCGTGGTAGTATAACCTCTTGTCTTAAAGGGCGACTAAAAAGCGCCGGGAAACATCCCATTACCGGAGAAAAGCTAACTTGGGAATTAATTGAAAAATGATATTGATGTTTAAGATAAATGTAAAATCTATGCGGAATATGAGCTTTTTATGGCTGGCAAGGTTGACTGGGCTAACTTCGTTCAGAAAATCTACGAAGCATTCGATAAAAAGGTCAATGACATGGTATACGCCGCTGTTATGGCAGCAGGCAATAAGGTCCTTCCGACCAGCCAGTTTACCAAGACCGGTTCTCTGAATAAGGATACCCTGCTTGGGCTGGTTGAGGACGTTCAGGCTGCTAATGGTACCGAGGCTGTTATCATGGGTACAAAAGCGGCTCTGTCAAAATTAACTGCTTTATCTGATGTTTCCTGGATTTCTGATTCCATGAAACAGGAAAGACACACTACTGGTCGTCTGGCTCTCTGGGAGGGTGTTCGTCTGGTAGAGATCCCGCAGTCTTTTGCGCCGAATGATACCATGACAAAGCTGGTTGACAACAACAAGCTTCTGATTATGCCGGTTGCCGATAATAAGTTCGTCAAGATCTATGATGAGGGTGATGCACAGGTTCGCGAGATTAACGACAGTGCAACTAACATGGATATGACGATCGAATATGAGTACCAGCAAAAAATGGGTGTTGCTACTATCATTGGTAGACGCTTTGGCATGTACACAATCGAGTAATCGAAATACAGAGGAGTGGGCGGTCAACACCGCCCTCTTCTATTATAAAGGAGATTTTTGGAAATGGCTGTTACAAAGAAAAATACTGCCGCAGTGGTGGCAGAAAAGATTGCTACTACAGGGGCAGTTGCTCCGGTTGCAGAGGAAAAACCGGCAAAAGTATATAAAGCGGATTCATTCATCCCGTGCCGTTCTCTCACTCGCGGCGAGTTGATTTATGTCAGCAAGAAAACCGACAATACGTATCGCTGGAATGATTTTGGCGACGTAACTGAGGTTGAATATCAGGATCTTATGGGGCTGAGAGCTTCAAATTCCGGCTTCCTGTTCAAGCCGCTTTTTGTTATCGAAGACGAAGAACTTCTGGCTGACGCACGCTGGAAAGATGTCAAAGCACTGTATGAGAAAATTCAGGCAAATGATGTCGAAACTGTTTTGAATCTTCCATCTGATCGTTTTGATTCTGTGTTTGCTGGGCTGCCGGTAGGTATTCAGAACGCCGTAAAATCCGAGATTGCAACTCGTATGGAAACTGGTACTTTTGATTCCATTCAGAAGATTAAGACCGTAGATCGTGTTTGCGGGACTGACTTGATCTGCCTGCTCTAATAACGGAGGTGTCACATGACAACTTCCTACAAAACTGTGTTCGAAAGGTTTTTAGGCAGCATTGACGATCCGATGCTGTTGCGCCTGGACGACAACTCGTTGCTTGAATTTGTAAGGGATTGGCTGCACGCAGCGGCGTCAAACCCTCGTTTTCGCCATAAATTTAAAACCTTTTCTATGGACGATGAAATCATGACAATCACATATGACCTCAATTTTCCGGTTGATGATGAAGCCGATGAGGGGTTTGTGGTTGGCGTCCTGTCTCTTGGCATGGTGATCCGCTGGATGGAACCGAAGGTTAAGAGTGCAAAACAGCTTTCTATTGCTGTCGGCGAGGGAAAAGAAAAGGTGCTCGTGAACAACTATAAACAGTCTGTTCAGGAGTTGGCGGCAATGAAATCCGAACTGAAACAACTGATTAGTGATTATGGTTATCTACACAATTCCTATATCAGTAGAGGAGAAACCTGATGGATTATCGTTATGGAACCTTTTCCGATGAACAGATGCGACAGGCTGCGCTGTTAATGCACAACGAAATTCATCGTCTTCTTTTATATAAGGATTCCCAGATTACCGAACTGATTTTTGCGGACGACGAGGAATTCTTCGCTCATTTCGAACGGTTATTGTACCGCTTTGGTGGCATGAACTCTATGTTTAATGAACCGCCGCTTATGATTGCATTTATGTCTTCTCTCGAAGCCGCCTATCTGGAATGCAAAAAGCCGGATTTTCAGTTTAAGAGATTTCGGAAATTGATTCTGGACTGTCATGGCTATTTGAGGACAATGTTTGGGGAGGTGCGTTGATGCCATCGCTAGAAGCTTGCCGGGCGCTGTCATCTTTAAGCGGAACTACCGTTGGACAGGCGCTCAAAATTCAGTCTGATATGCTGATGGAATCCGAATGGAATACTGGTATTGGTTCAAAAGTGTGTTATCTCTACGACTACTTTCATGACGACCAGCCGGAAAAGAAGTGCCATATGAGTTACTTTCAGACCTCAAAAACCCGGATTGATGCTCGATTTATTGTGTCGCGCGATCAGTCTTATGACAAGGATCAGGTCGAATATTATCTGATGTTCCGCCCGTCGCAGAAAATTGAGTTTGAACCGGAAGATGATTTGTATTACTACGAGACCGATTATCGACTACGTTACATGGCAGATTTTCCAATTGGTCTGTATGTGGATATTCCTGATAATAAGGATGTATACCGACGCTGGCTTGTTCTGGGGCAGGAAATCAGCAATCAGTTTACCAAATATCTGATTCTTCCATGCAATTATCGCTTCATGTGGATCGAACAGGATGGCAACCGCCGAATTAAACGAAAAATGTGGGGCGTTTTGCGTGACCAAAGTTCTTACAATAGCGGTATCTGGCGCGACTATCTGTTTGCATCGGTTGAAAATCAGGAAAAACTCTGTCTGCCAATGAATTCAATTTCGGAAAAGGTTTTCTATACCCATGAAGACACGGGAAAAAATATGCGTATGATTGTCGGTACTCCTACGAAACACCCGAGTACCTGGATTGTCAGTAAGGTAGAAAATGCCAAGCCATTCGGTATACAGAAGCTTACTCTTTATCAAGATCTTTTCAATCCGGCGACCGATTATGTAGATCTGGAAACCGGCGAAATGTTTGCTGATTACCACGATGCATCGGTAGATCCAGAGGATGTTTCAGATCTTGTGGTGGGAGAAATCTGCAAGATCACGGCGAGCACCAATGTTATTAAAATCGGCGGAAGCTATCGTCTCATCACCGCTACGTTTTATGACGCACACAATGAAGATACAACGGATAAGCATTCGTTGACATTGGAAAATTGGACGGCTGAGATTTCGCAGGGTACTTCCTGGGTCGAATGCGATACAGACTTGCTCATTACAAAAATACCAGACAATACATCGAATAAAATTCGGGTCAAGTTTTTAGGCGATCGAAGTTACATCGGTCAAAAGTTGAAATTGACCTGTAAAGATAAAAATACCGTGGGGGAAATTCTGTTTGAAATTATTGTATAGGAGGAGCTATGGAATTAAGCACAAAAAATGAGCTGTTGCAGAAACTCCGTTCCTATGCGACGGCTCCAGACGAGCACGGTATTCTTTGGAAAGAAAAAATCAAAAATAATCTCATGAATTGCCCTGAACTGCTATTTGCCTTAAACAATCCGGATTACGAAGATCAGCTTTTTGATGAACAAGGCAATATTATGTGGGACGGGGAATGGGACAGATATTTTGGTCCTTCATCCAGTATTCGCCCTTTCATCTTTTATCCGGCAACACAAACCGAGGTCCGTCATTACCTTTCTTACACCGTTTCTTTCGATTCGATTCCGAGTAAAAACAGGATTGAAAAGTATGCTGAAATTACTTTTAAAATTTATGTGGACGGACGCGATGGTTATGTTGGAGATGTCGGCGTTCCGCGTCACGATCTGATTGCTTCGATTATCCGCGAGCGATTCAACTGGTCTAATATCTTTGGCGTTCGCTGTAATCTTATCTCCTGTAAAGAAGGTTTATCCGATAACTTCTACATCACAAGCACTCTGGTTTTTCAGACGATTGCTTTTAACTCCATCGTAAACACTGTCAACGGCGAAACGCGGATCATTACTCACGACGCCTGGAAGGAGTGATTCAGATGGGTGATGCACTGGAATTTGATGAACTTCAAGCATATTTTGGCGAAGATTACGTCGTGACAGATAAAATTCGGGTTCACTCTCCTACCCTAGGCGACGTTATCAAATATGGGGAGCGGCGGTATTACTCGCTCCTCTATCTTCTGACAGCGATTCCGAGTGATATGAAAAGCTACCTTTTCGATGCCGGGATTGATTATGAAGAAATATCTGATTTCGATCTCTTCTGCTCACTGACGCGGGGATTGCCGTCTGAACGCACTTCTATTTTTCTGGACGGTGTAGATTTCTCTCACATGGAACTGTGTCAGTTTGAAAATGGCGAACGCGCGCTGGCAGATCCCGAAACCGGGACTGTTATCGACAAATTTGTTTATCTGAAAATCGTGACATTTCTCAGAAAAATTCATGGCTTAAAGCCGAAGGTCGAACACGCGGCGAATAAAACCACCAAGCGAATTCTAATTGAATTGGATCGCCAGAAGCATAAGAAAAAATCCAAAGAAGAATACACATCACAACTGAAACCCTTGATTTCTGCCATGATGCGGTATCCGGGGTTTAAGTATAAAAGCGCCGAGCTACGCGAATGCAGTCTATATGAATTTATGGACACTGTTCGGGGCGCACACATTTATGTTCAGTCTACCGCACTTCTGAAAGGAATGTATAGCGGCATGATTGACACAAGCAAAATCAATAAAAAACAATTCGACTGGGCTAGGGACTCCAACGAATAGGGGGTCCTTTTTTCGTGTCGAAAATAATCCAAAGGAGGAAAGAAAATGGCTGTTTTTGACATCAACAACTTTGCCATTGACCATGTACTGAGAGGTTTGATGGTTTCTCAGGCTGATGGTTCTGTTATGTGGTCTATCAACCAGATCACCGAGCCGTCTTTGAACCTGACTTCTGAGACATCTGAGGTTACTGACGTAATCGGTTCTACCATCGCAACATTCAACCGTGCGAAGAAAGCCGAGTTTACCGCCAATAACTCTCTGTTTGATCTGGGACTGCTTGCAGCTCAGGGCGGTACAGAAAAGGTTGTTGCTACGGCGGAGTCCAAGATTGCCGCTCCGGTATTTGAGACCTTAACTGTTCCGTCAACTGTAACCAATCCGGTTGCTCTGAAGCATACTCCACTCTCAACACCGGCTGAGATCTATCGCTTGAAGGGCGACGGTACTCTGGGAGAGAAACTGCTTTACAGCGCTACAACCGGTGCTGGCAAGTTTACATACGACGAGAGTTCTCATAGCATCACATTCCCGACCGGTTCTGTTGCTGGTTCTCAGTATTTTGTTGTATATGACTATGAGACAGAAAGAGCGGTTTCTGTAAGCGGCGATGCTATCAACTTCCCGAAAGCTGGTAAGTTCATTATGGAGGTTCTGGGAACTGATGTTTGTGATCAGTCTACATTGATCCATGCTTATGTCATTTTTCCGAATGCAAAGCTGGATGCCAACGTAGATATATCCTTCGCGACCGATGGCAACCATCCGTTCACTATTCAGGCACAGCAGGCTTACTGCGATAAGGAGAAGAGACTGTTCCAGATCGTTGTTCCGGACGAAGAGTAAGGGGGATTTCCCCTCTCTTCTTTTATAGGAGGCAATTATGAATCTGAATAGAAAATGCTTTTTCTGTGGCACAAGATACCATTACTGCCCGTCTTGCCCGGATGATGAATTGAAGCCGGTCTGGCACGTTCTGTTCTGTAAGGAAACTTGCAAGCAGATGGACAAGATCTTGTCTGACCACACTTTCAAAAAGATCACGGATGCCGAAGCCTATGCGGCTCTGTCTGCTTTGACCTACGATCTTGATAAAATTGACAACCCGGATAATGTCCGGCACATCAAGGAGATTCTTGCGTCACATAAGACGAAAAAAACACCTCAGAAGACTCCGGATGCGACTGCGTCCGAGAAGCAATAGTGGATGAAAATTTTTTAGGACATATCTACTATCACACAATTTGGCGGATATGTCCTTTTTTTACTAGGGAGCGAAATGGAAAATAAAATCAAATCAAAATTAAGAAATGTTGAATATAACGCGAGCGAAGCTATTCGAATTCTTGATCCGTTTCAAGCGGCGCTGTATTGGAACCATGATGTTGAGCCGCTGGACATTTACCCCAGCCGGGACTTCAAAACTCAGAAGGCGTTGATCGTATTTGTGTTCCGTCGCAGCGAGACAAAAGAGGTCTTCGATCTCTGGTGTAAAAGGGAATTAAAATAGCATGGCGCAGCGAAGTAAATATAACGTAAGTAAAAATACTGCCAGCCGAACATATGAGGGGATCGTGTTTGATTCTGCAATGGAAATGCACTATTACCGCGACGTCGTCATTCCAGGACTGAAATCTGGGGAGATTGTTTCGGTGGAAATGCAGAAGCCGTTTGAGTTGCAGCCCAAATTTACCTATAACGGGAAAACCGTCCGCAAGGTTGAATATGTTGCCGACTTTGTGTTGGCATTCGCAGATGGAACGTCGCAGGTGGTTGATGTTAAGGGGATGGCTGATGCGGTTGCTTTATTAAAGAGAAAAATGTTTTGGCATCGCTATCCAGATCTGGATTATGTGTGGATGACCGAATCGAAAATAGATGGCGGCTGGTTGCCGTATGAGGATGTTCAGGCGGCGCGGAAAGCCCGAAGGAAAGAAAGGAATTTGAAATGACAGTTTTAGATTTTGTATCAAATTATGAGCAGTTGACTAACCCAGAACTCAAAGAAAAATTTCTGAGCAGCAATTTAAAGGTAAAGTCCTACCTGCCGGTCACGCAGAAGATTTTTCTGGCTGAAACGATTTGTAAGCATTCTATGTGGGATAAGGATGAAAAGTGTATTGAGATTAATTCTCCGGTGAGATCCATCCTGACCGCTCGTGCTATCATCTCGGCTTATACCGATTTAACTGGCACAACCGAGTCTTGGTGCGACGAATACGATGCTCTCTCCCGATCTGGGCTGATGCGTATGATCATGAACCAGATTTCAGAACTTGAACTGGCTGAATTTCATTCTATCGTAAACATGACCTGTTGCGACGCCATTACCAACTTCACCGAGCCGCATAATTTTATTTCACACAAAATCAGCGAGCTAAAAGAAATTTTCGTAAGGGTATTTGAGCCGTTGGTATCCACCGTAAAGACATATATCGAAAAGATTGATGCATCAGAAGATAATACTGACACCACTGACGTCACAGAGTAAATATTAGGTTCCGGAGCGGTCAAATGTTCTGGGATCATTTCAAGGAGGTACATGGGAAAACTCAAAATCAATAAAAGTGCTTTGAACCGTGCCATTGACTCTGCCGCCGATAAAGCGACACAGAAACTTATCTCCGCCGGGGATAAAGCACAAAAAGAGATACGAAAAAAATACACAGAGAACTGGTTTTTAAATAAATCGGACACGATGAGTTCCGCCTTGCAGTATAAACATCGAATTCGAAAGCACCATGACAAGACGGTGATTTCATTCAATTCTTATGTTGATATGGGAAGTTTTTCCGCGAATGTCCTCGCAACCGACCGTTCTATTTATGAATGGAAAGAACGATATGGGGCGGGAATTGACCCACCTGCATATCTTCTGGACTTACAATGGAATCAGGGAATTCACGGTCTTCCGGAGGTTTGGACAAGACCGAATTATCGTTTTGGACAAATGGCAAACGGCGTTCAGAAATACTGGTATAATCCTTATTTTAATCAGGGGATCCCAATGAGCGCCTATGTTCGTTCTGGTTTCGCAAGTGAGTGGGAAAATACAGTTCTATCTTATTTATAAAAGGAGGGAATCATGGCAAATCAGGTTGCCAGTTTGACGGCTACAATAACCGTCGATAAGGGGAATCTGCAGAAGGAGGTTTTGCAGGAGTTTTCAAACGCTCAACAAACCCTCGATGGTAAAAATCTTAAAGTCAAGATTATTGGTGATACATCAGAAATCGAGAAGGCAATTAAAAAACTTGAAAATTTGAGAAAAAATGGTGTCAAGGTTAAATTTGGCACCTCGTCTGACGGAAATTCCAGCGGGAATTCTGGCGGTAAATCATCGAATAACGCCTCGTCCGGAAATTCAAAAATTTCCAAAGAACTTCGCGACAACCTTGCCAAAGAACTTCGTCTTACTAAAGAAATAGCGTCCGTAAAGGAAAAAATAGCGAAGACGAATGATTCGAATGTGATTGCGGCAAACGAGAAGCGAATCGAGCAGCTTGAAAGAGAGCGTATTGGAGTTCAAAAGCTTATTGCTAAAACTAACGAACAGTACGATGCTCAAGCTAGGATAGTAAAGCTTAATTCTGTTGCCGAGACCAGTCAATCCAAGTTAAAAACCGTCTATACTGAACGGGCAGGTAAGTTATATAGTGAAGCCCAGGCTTTACAGCAAAAATATAGAAATATTCCGGAAGGAAGTCGCACTTCAAACTATTCGGCAAATCTTACAGCGATAAATGGACTTGTCGCGAATTTAGAGAAAATCCAGGGCATTGAAATCATTTCTAATGCAGAGATGTCAAAAGTTAGACAACTTGCAGTCGAGCTTCAGAAGGTGAAGAAAAACCTTCCCGATTCGAAAGGTTCAAAAGCCGTTTCTCGTATAAACCTTATCGACTCCATCTCAGAGTACCAAAGCAAAAACACCCGTCTTACTGCGGATTTTCAAAAGAAATTGGATGACCTAAAGGCGTCTATCCGTTCTCTCGGCGCCGATGCCGACGTCTCACAACTTGCCAGCGAATTCGGCAATCTGAAAGTTAAAATTCATGAGGCTGGTCTGGAAGGACGCTCTTTCGCCGATGTTATGAAGGAGAAAATTTGGTCGCAGTTTTCCGGGCAGCTTGCCAATCTCTTCTCGCTCCAGCAGATGTTTCAGTATATGCGCGAAGGCATTGATGTAGTTCATGACTTGGACAATGCTTATGTTGAAATGCTGAAAGTTTCCAATGATGCTTTAAGTTCATTGCGGCAGTATAAACTTGAAAGCTTCTCTCGCGCCGATGAAGTTGGTACAACTGGCGAAAAGTTGATGAATTCTACGGCGGATTGGATGCGAATTGGTGAGAGCCTAGAAAAAGCCGCCGCTTCTGCAAAGACCACGAATAAATTATTGAATGTGTCTGAATTCACAGATGTCAACGAAGCTACCAAAGCGATGGTTTCTATGTCACAGGCATATGATACTCTGAGCAAAGATGATATTGTTGATAAACTGAATAATGTTGGCAACAACTTCTCTATCTCGACTCAGGGGTTGGCTGAGGGTCTGCAGAGATCGGCAAGCGCATTGAAAACCGCAGGAAATGATATGGACTCTGCCATCGCTCTGATGACTGCCGGTAATGCCGTTGTGCAGGATCCTACGTCTGTCGGTGCAGGTTTGAGAACAATCGCGCTTCGTTTAACCGGAACAAAAGAGGGCGCACAGTCTTTACAAGATTCCGGCGAAGATATTGATGGTATGATCACTACGGTCTCCAAACTGCGGGATACTATCAAATCTGCGACGGCTGTGGCTTCCAATGGCTTTAAAGGTTTCGATATTTTCGATAAGAACGGAAACTATAAATCTACCTATGAGAATTTATTGGGGATTTCACAGGTATACAAAGAAATTGTTGAGACCGACGCTAAAACTGGAAGTAATAATAAGAATTTACTTCTTGAGACAATAGCAGGCAAAAACCGCGCAAATATCGCTGCTTCTATCTTGGAAAATCCGTCGCTGTTGGAAAAGGCTTATAAATCTTCCAAATATGACTCAAAAGATTCCGCGCAGCAAGAGCTTGACCGTTACCTTGATAGTATTGACGGTCGGCTTACCAAACTTCAAAACCATGCTGATAAATTTTGGAATGCGTTTCTTAATACTGACTCTGTGAAAAATGGTATCTCACTGATTGATGGCTTTGTTAATCGTGTGACGACGTTAGTTTCAAAATTTGGTGCTCTTCCGACAATTCTCGGTTCAATGGGTGCAGCATTAACTCTTCAAGACGTAGGTAGGGCAAAAAGTTGTCCCTCAGAATATGCCTACATAGTATAGTCTTCGGCGCGAAGTGCCGTTCTTTATATTATCCTCCGTGAGATACACGGTTGAATTTGCAGATATGGCAACCCTCTGCATATGGTTGCTTCTTTTAGTGTTTAGAGAACTTGGATGCGTGTAAACCTCCGGCTACTCTCCCATTCCGGCGACGGGATGTGGATCGTGACAATGCCGGAACTCACGCTACGAGCAGACGACAGCGCAGAATGCATAAGCCTTTTAAGGCGGAAACTCTTTGAGTGCTAGTCTCATCGACTGCCAGGGCAAGCGGCAGCGGGTGAAATTCCCGATGCTGTAATGAACAGTCAGGACTTTGCCGAGCATAGCGGTTAGTAAACACAGCAGGGATTTGCCCCTGTCTTCTATGTAGTTTGACCCCAGCCGTAGGGGTTGCAAAAACGGCAAAAGAACATTTGTTCTGAAAAATACGTTGATTTCTCTGACAATTTGATGTATGATCTTATATATCAAAAAAACGGAGGAATTTTATCATGAGTACAAAAGACAATAATTCGACGCGCGGAACCTTTTCTTCGGAATTAGTAAAGGTCCCTGTTAGAAATCACGGAGAGAAGAGTGATCGGCGCAAAACGAATGGAGGTGCAGGAAAATCGAACAGTTCACAGAATTAATATCAAATCTGCCAACGCTTTTTCAGTATATTGTTCCCGGAAGTGTTGCCGTTGTTATTTTCCGGCGGGTACGAAGTCATGTAATGCCAGAGAGCAACGTCCTGATTCCGGGATGCTTGGTAAGTTATTTGCTTATTGCGATAGTCAGAGTTCTGTATACCATCTTTGGTATTGAGTTTAGGGATGGCTCTGCGGCAGCATCACTTGTTGCAACATTAATTGGAACCCTCATGACCATTGCCATTATTGCCATATTAGAATCTGGACGCTTTAATCACGCGTTTGCCAAAATAACAAAGGGAACTCTGCACGAAGACGCCATAAAAGACAATCTCGATTATGAAAATGGTACTACTCTTCGGGTTTATTTGAACAATGAAGAGTATTACCTAGTGGGTGCATTTCGTTATAAAGAGGACATCGGAGAAGATCGCTGGCTGGTTCTCGCCGCATATACAAAATATATCTGCGACGATGCAGGAAACGCCTATGTGTATAATGAGCAGGATTATGAAGGCAAGGCTTTTGAGCGAATTATGGTCAGAATGTCAGACGTCAAACATATAGAAACTTTCTAATGGAGGCGTTTATGAAAAATCAACCTATTCCGGATAACCGGATAGTTCTCGTCAAAGCACAAGAGTCGTCGGAATTCATCCGTTCTTTTAATGAAAACAAAATTTCCAAGGAGTTTCTGGCGTCTTGCCGGAAAGCCGGAAAATTGTTTGGACGCAATAAATAAAACACGAGAGGACGGATTTCCCGCTCTCCCGCTTTCTTTTACATGTCCAACAATATCTCGCCCAGCTCTTTAAAGACATCATATGAAACCCAGTTCGGGTAATTTCTATATTTTTCCTCGAAGACATTCTGAACTCTTTTTAAATATTCTCCGGAGCTTTCGTGCGCGGCGGCGAACTCGGCTATGCAGTTCTGAACCTTTTTGCTGTGCAACCGAGAGTTGTTCGCGGCAAGAATAACCGCATTCCGGATATGCGGGTGTGCTATAGTTTCATACAGTGTGATCCAATCGTCTGCGCCGCCGGTCAGTTTCGCGGCTCTCTCGTAAAGATCGCCCAACTCCGCTATCGACTTATAGCAGGATTCATAAATGGCGCAAGAGTTGTAATGTGCATAAAATTCTCCCCACTGATGATAGCCCAGATTCGTAGACAACTCGTCAATATTATGTGAGTCATGCTCGATCTCTCTAAGGTCTAGCATCGTCCCTATGAGATCCATGTCTTTACAATGATACAGCTCGTGCTTGATAACCGATTCTGCAAATCGGGTGTTGTCGGGGTTGTCCTTATATAAAAACAAGGGAATTGCCTGATAAAATAAAATGTCGTATCCGGGCGGATCGTAGCTTACCCGCTTGACCTCACCGAAACGCGGCTCATTATGTATCGCGACGTTTCTGATGTGGTTTTGATCGGCGCTGATTTCGGCACAATATTCTTCAATTCTTCTCTTAAAATCAAGATAAAATTCGGCATCCGACGGAAAGCCGCAAAGCTCGCCGATGGATTCCGCGCCCTTTTCGATTGCGATATTCATTATTGCTCCTATCTATGGCAACATCTTCATAATGTTGTCAACTCCAGCTAGGAAATTCTGAATAGCATTAGGATCTGTCAGCATTGTGCCGCTTACGGTTTTTGCTGCACCCGCCAAAACGCCTATCGAGGCTCCGCCAAATTTTGCAGCCCTCTTCTTAACGGCTGTCCAAATAGTTTTATCGCGCACGCTATCTAAAAGTTCGTGTCCAGTCCATGTGAGACCGATAATTCTTGCGGTGACGATGTTTCCGTTGACTATCTTCGGGGCAAATGCCAGATCGATAAATTCCTCTTTAATCAAAAGCTCTAATGCATAGGTCAGCTCTTGTCGGTTACATTTGGAAAAGCAATCGTCTGCCAGTAATGCACCACTCAGAATTCCTTTACGTTGATATGGAGTGCCGGACTCCGAGAGCGTGTAGTCCAGCTTCTCTTCGATATATAACAATATGTCTCTTACATAATCAGGATTTAATCTCATAGTAAATCTCCTTTCAGAAAGTAGGTAAATATGTTTGAAAATATTATAAAAGCCTGCCAGGATTGCAATACGGCTTTTGAGCATAACAGTGATGGAAGCATTACCGATACCGAAGCTGACCGCATCGAATACTTTAATATTGATCTAGCAAAGAGCATCATCCAGGACCTCGATGCCAGAAATGCAACAAACGTCGCGCAGATTATCCTTGGATATACCGGGACGCCAACTTGGAAATATTATTAGGCAGAAAGTAGGTGTAAAATGGAAACTAAAACTGAAAACAAAATCATAAAAGCCTGTCAAAAATATGATGACTGCTCCCATCCGACCAATGGTAAGCCAACGGATGAAGATCTTGAATATATCAGCTATTTTTGTTTCGAGCTGGCAAAAAGCATCATTGAAGAAACTAGCGATTGGTTTGCCAAACGGCTTGCACAGGTGCTTCTTGGCTTCATTGATTGCGAAGTTTAAAAGTCGCTCCCGCAATCCTCACAATGCCACTGCTTCATCGCCTTCCTCATGCCCAGCGGTCCAAACAGCGCCACACCGCCAGCTTTTGTGACTGCCGAAATCTTCTTAATTCTGGGTGAACCGCAGATCGGGCAGCGAGGAGTGTACTTTGCCCGGCGATCCCATTCGATTTGCTGCTTTCTTAGGTATTCTTCGTGTTCTTTGGCATTTTTTTCTTTGAGTTTTTTATCATCCTCAATCCACTTCTGCTCCTTTTCGAGCCGGTGCTGGTAAGCTTCTTCGGAAAAATCCGGATCGGTCTCTCGCAGGAACGGGATGAAAGACTCCTCTTCTATTTTTCGGCGCTCTTCATAGGTGAGTTTGAACCACTCATCGTTTTGAAGACCATAGTCTTTGTCGCTCCATTCCGTCGGGGTATCCTTTACAGTTCTCGTTTTACAATAATAGCATTTTCCAAAAAGCGTGCTCTTTCTTCCTCCACATCTAATACAATACATAGTGCTACCTCCCCATTTGTCTTTAAACACATTTTATCATTGCTAAAATATATTTACAAGTTGTATGTTGTTTTCAAACGACAGCATATTTTCTGATAAGTTCGATATTCAAATCTCGGAATGATAAATTCACAGCGGGTGGCGTATCCATTGGAGATTGGAAAACTATTCTGAAAAACAGTTTCGATGCGGGTGCAAATGAGAAAGGTGTCTCAAATAAAATTGGCACATTCTTCTCTTCTCTCGGCTCCGGCTACAAAGATACCCGGAAAAATGAACTCGTCTCCGTCTTCAAGAATCTGCAGGAAGGCGCGAAAAATGCGGGCGAAAGCCTGACCTCTTATATTGATAAACAGGGCAAAGTTGATGCACAGATCCGCGAATTTGTTCACAACACCGATGAGGCTGGACAATCGGCGGAGAATTTTGGCGCACAGTTGGAGTCTACTATCGGCATAGGTACGCAGCTCGGTGGCGTCATGAAGTCTCTTGGCGCGGCGGCTCTGAATATGGGTGTTTCTTTCTTGGCAGGCATGGTGATCAGTGCTATCATCAAAGAGTACGACAATTATGTAAACCGCGTCAAATACGCTAAAGAAGCCTTGCAAAATTCTCTGGACGCATACGATAGCGCAGGGAACGAGGTTAAGGATCTGACTCAGCAGCTTAAAGAGTGTGAAGCTCAGATGCGCGAGCTAGAAGGTACGAATGGCATTACCATTGTCAGCGATGAACAATATCAGCGTTTGAAGGAGACGAAAGCTGAACTGGAAGCCCAGCTTAAAATCAAGCAGGCAGAACAACAGATTGCGGCAATGCAGGCTGCCAACGACGCCCGCGATCTGTATAGACAGGGTTTTGATTCTGGAGTAGATGATTCAACGGGTGGTGCTTCTGCTCATAGAGATCCATATGCTCAGGATCATGGTCCCACAGCCAACGAAAGACAGAGTCCAGACAAGGCTCTGAATGAAGCGATTGCAGATTATAACGAGAAAGCATCGACAAAGAAAGATGTTGACGCAGACCTCCTCAAAGTCTCTGATGAGATGAATAAGATGACTGATAAGCAGTCGTCCGTATATGGTGAGCTTGTTGAGCAGTACAATGATTTGATGGATCAGTCAAAGGAGTATTCGAGCCAACTTGCCGATTCGGCTCAGAATATACAGGGATTATACGGCGCTGTTGAACAGGTTATAAATGGCTACGATGTCTACATGGCTGCCGGAGGACAGTTGCTTCCCTATGAGCAAATCATTTACAATAGCTTAAAGAAAAGTTCAGATGGTTTCTTAGATTTTGCAGATTCATTAGGAGTTGCGACTGATGCCGAGGAAGAGAATGCCCTTGCGGCGGTGGGACTTGCGCGGTCGTATACAATGTCCGCTAGCGATATGGACACGCTCAAAACTGAGGTTGATGAGGTCTGCTCTTCCTATGAATCTCTGAACGCGGCTCTGACGGCTCAGACCACTGGCAAATCTGTTACGCTGACGGATGATCTGAAACAGTATGCGAATTGCCTGGAATACACCAATGGTGTAATGCAACTTAATACGGAGCGGGTACGTGAACTTGCCAAGGCGAAAGCCGATGATAAGCTGGCAACCATCGCGGCGTATGAAGAGCAGGAACGCTACCAGTACAGTCAGAATAGTACCACAATCGAAAAGTACATCGCGGCTCTGGGCGATAAAAAACAAGCGATCGTAGATGGTATTACAGTCACCAAGGACACGATTGATGCTCTTCGTCGCGATAATGAGCAGATTGCGCTTAATGCCAAAAACTATGAACTTCTCTCCTCTCAGATTCGACAGGCAACCGGTGACTACCAAGCATGGCTCGCAGGTCAAAACGCACCGACACAGGGAACGATGTTTACTGATGCTGGAAACGCAATTAAAGCGGTCATGGAAGGTTTGGCAAACGGTAAGGTTGGTACGGAGAAATTCAAATCTGCGGTTGGATTTATTGTCCCGGACGATATTGACTCCGAGGATAAAGCCGCAGTTAAAAAATATGTTGAAAAGCTGAAACGATATCTAGCAGATAACGGTAGCGGTGTTTCAAACTTTATCAATGATGCGGTAAAGAAAGGGTTGATGACCGGAAGTGCCGCAAAGGGCGCGGATATTGTTGAAGGTACAAGAATTCAGGATTTCGTTGATAAGCTGGGGCTGACTGAAGAGGTTGTCCGGGCAATTTTCGGCGAGCTGGAAACCTACGGCTCAAAATTCGATTGGTCCTTGGAAGGATTAGAAGATCTGGACGACGCCCTGTTCGAGGCGCGCACTCAGTATGATAACCTGCGGAATGATTTGGAAAAGCAGGGAATCAAAGTTGACGTGGACGACACTGATGTTAAGAACGCGGAAACGGCGTTGAAAAAACTGAGTCAGTACGGAAATGTTGACCTGACAAATCGACCGCAAATTTCTGCAGATAAGATGCAGGCGGCTGGCTACACTGATTTCAAGGATGGCGACGTAGCGACCACCTACACCGCCAGCGATTTTGTATGGCGTGGTGGCAAGGACGATGGCAGTTATGTCATGGTTCACTACACTCCTATCATGCCAAACGGTGAAGTATTGTCTCCAGAAGCTTTGCATGAGTATTTGAATGAGACGCTTGCTAAGTCGGAAGATATGCTGACAGCCGATAAGATCGAAAACGGCGGCAAAGGTATTCTCATGAAAGTCGATACTGGGCTTACTCATGAGGAATCCGCGAACTACCGGGATAACGGCGTGGCATCCGACGCGATAGAGAACATGATCGCGCAGGCTGATACATGGGATGAAAAGGTTCATAATTATCAGGCGACGTTCTACCAGCTTGTTGATCAGGACTTGAAGAGGATTTCTGCGGAATTTGGCGAAGCCAGCGACGAAATGCAGGCATTGAGCCAGCAGCGGTATGAAATGTTTAATCAGACATATTCCGATACTGATTTCCAGCAGTTGAAACAGGAATACGAACTGGCGCAGAAATATGCCGATCTGAAAGTGCAGGCTCGCGATATAAGCGTCCGGAATACCGACGGAAAGAGTTGGGCTGCCCTGCAAGACGTTCAACAGCAAATGTATGATATTGCCGATGAGCTTTCAAAGACTTACGGGCTTGACATTAATGCTGACGGCGCAGAACAGGTTATTGGCGACTTAAAAGAGCAGATGCTTTCTCTGTCCGGTCTGAGTAGTATCAATATTGACATCATAGACGAGCAGGCGAAGAAGGAACTCCAAGATTTGCAGTCGCAGTTAGATCGGGTCAATGAACGACTGAGTCATGAAAACATAAAGGGTTCCAACTATTATTATAAACTGCTCGACGACAAGAGTAATTTAGAAGAACAGGTCAAGAATAAGCAAGACGAAATTGACATGATTGCCACGCTGAAAGTCTCTCTGGATGAAAGCGTACAGGATGCTCAGGATAAAAAGGACGAGCTGACTTCCGACAAGGAGTTCAACCTTACGGCGAATACGTCGCAGGCGGAAGCCGCGTTGAAGCGGGTTAAAGCACTCCTCGACGGCATCATGACCCAACAATCCGTCACGATGGCAAATATCGGTCTAACTTCTGGCGGAACCAAACCGAAACCAGCCAAGGCGGCTGGAGATCCATACGTCCCGAAAACCGAAACAGCGCTTATCGGCGAGTTGGGACCAGAAATCGTTGTTGACCCGAAAAACGGCTCTTGGCGTACATACGGCGATAACGGTGCTGAGTTTGCTACTCTTCCAAAAGGTGCTATTGTCTTCGATGCTAAAAAGTCGAAAGCTCTGTTGGAACGCGGCTTTGTCAATGGTCGCGGTACAGCTTATGCGGCGGGTACGGCTTATTCGGGCGGTGGTATTGTAAGTGGACATACTGAGGGTATTACCACATACGGTAAAGACAGTATTTCCGAATACAATAAACAGCTTGCCAAGAACGCGAAAGCTACCAAGGATTCTGCCAAGGCTGCGAAGGATGCGGCAAAAGCCGAATCTAATTTAACTGATTGGATTGAACGTCGGATCAAATTGCTTGATGAACAGAAATCCCGGATGTCAAACATTTCCTCTGACACCTTTACTCAGTATTTCGGTTTGCCAGCCGATCAGTTGCAGGAAATTAGCGATTTATTCGCGACGGATCCTACCTCTGACACTTACTGGCAGGGCATGGTTAAGTTGGGCGAGCTTGCGACCTCTACTGGAAAATCGGTGCAGGAATTATATGATATTATTCAAAGTGGAGCTTTCGAACAATCGCGTGAAAATGCCATCTTAACATCGCTGGATATTCAGAAAGAAAAATTAGCCACACTCAAGGACGGATTACAGACTTATAAGGATACCTATGAGAGTTTCGCGGCAAAATTACCAGACGGCTACCGAGATAAAATCGAGCATGGCGCTAATTCTGTTGAAGCGTTTACCAAAGAAACCGGCGGCAAAGATTCGAAATCGGGCAGCGACACCCTCTCACAAAGTATTCAGGACGCGATTACTTGGTACGACAAATACCAGGGTGCCATCGCTGATGCCGAGGATGCCGAGCGTGAGTATTATAAAACCGTTGAAGAGCTTCATAACAACCGGCTGACCGCTCTTGCGAAAGAAGCCGCACAGCTTGAAAATAATAACAGCCTCGTCCAGAAAAGCATCGATCTGGCAAAGGCTTCCGGACATGTTGTTGGCGCATCCTCTTATAAGAAGCTGATCTCTAACACTTCCGGTCAAATTTCAAATAAGCGTAGCGAAATTTCTGAACGTGAAAGCGAACTAGAAGATCTTGTTGTCAAAGCCAAAGAGCAAGGTAAGGACATTACTGGAACCGAGGAATATCAGAGTTTAAAAGAAAATATTTCCAAGGCAAAGGGCGAGCTTATCGATCTGAAAAAGTCACAAGCTGAATATAATAAGCAGTTAAAAGAAATGCCAATAACCAATATGTCCACGGTTATCGGTATGTACAAGGATATTTCGACTGCGATTCAGAACTGGGGCGCAGAATTGGAGGCTTCCGGCACAACTTTAAGCGCCGACTATTACCAAGAGCTTATCAAGAATGGTTCTACCATCATCGACCAGTATAAAGAGCAGTCCCGCGTCATTCAAGACGTCATGGACAGCTATCAGGTCGGATCGGACAACTGGAATGAATTGTATGGTCAGCTTCAAAGTGTCAATTCGGAAATGTCGAGTATGGTGCAGAATCTTAAAAAGTGGAATGAGGAAATGCTCAAGATCCCACTGGATAAGATAAATACCTACTCTTCTGATTTAAACACGGTTAAAGAAGCACTGACAGATTTACAGAAGGACTATACGACTGTTATCAGTGCGGCGACGACGGCGATCGAAGACCAGACTAAGGCTATTCAGGATCAACAAAAGGAGTTTCAGAAGTCTATTGAAAAGCAGAAAGAGGCTATCCAAGACAAAATTGATCTGCTGGACAAACAGAATACAAAACTCCAGTTGCAACAAGAGCTTGAACAAGCTGTTTATAATTTACATGTTGCTACCACACAGAAAACCGAGGCGGTAATACGAAACGGTCAGAAAGTGTATGAGGCAAATGCGGATAAGATTCGCAACGCCCAGAAATCGGTGCAGGATGCGACGTTTAATATTACAAAGAACAACTTGCAGGAACAGCTCGATGCGTTAAACGATCAACTCGACGATTACAACGATAAGGTTGAGGAGCAGATCGATGCCCTTGACAAAATCAAGGAAAAGTGGTCTGAGATCGCGGAAAATATTCAGAAGGCGCAGGATGCTGCGGTTGCCAATCAGTATCTCGGCGACGGTTGGAAGGATAAGATTCTTTCCGGCAAGGACGATGATATTTACACCTCATTCAAGCAACTGTACGAGAAAAATGCCGATCAGATTCAGGCATATGAGAAACAGATTGATTCTACTGAAAAAATCTATAATCTCCTGAATGAATATATCACGGCATATAAATCCGGACAGATCAGCTTTGAGGCGGCTCAGGCAGGTGTGCAAGGACTTCTCGCGCAACTCAACCAGAACATGACCGCAGTCGGCAATCTGGATAATGTATTGAAATATATGCAAACGACGACCGGCGCGGTTGGGGCGACTGCAGAACAGGTGCTTGCCGGTATCCAGGCTGACCTTTCAAAATCTGCTGACAATCTTCTCTCTTCTTTGACTCAGTATCAGAAAAATGCTGGACTAATCTCAGAATACACTTCTAGTTGGCAACAGCTTACGGATAACGTTTCCGAGATGTTGAAAGTCTTGAAGCAGGTTCGGAATAATCTGAAAAACATCAAACGTAAGAGTGACGATGAAGACGAGGAAGAGGAGTTTGACGAAGAGGAAACGACTAGCAAACCGAGCAGTTCGTCTTCAAACTCTTCCGGCGGCAGTTCATCTTCCAGCTCTTCATCTTCTTCAAAGCCGAGTGGTCCCGCATCCGATCCGGATTTAAAAAATCGCAAGCACAACGAAGCCACAGGTCCCGCAAAAGAGATCGAGGATAAGAAAAAGAAGTATCACAGTGGATTGGAAGTCGGCACAGTTGGTGAATCCGGCGGTGCTTCCGATACTGACGCGAAGCTTAAATTGCTTGGTCTGCGACGTCTTGAGCCAGATGAGGTCCCGGCACTTCTGCAGATTGGCGAGCAGGTTATCAATGAGCCTCAACGTGAAATGGTTCTGTCCAATATGAAATCAGCGTTTGATGCTGGCGCACAGCGGGCTATTCGAAACACGTCTCAAAATGTAGTTGTCACGATCGATAAGATTGTCATGCCGGATGTTACTGATGCGGACGGTTTTGCACGGGATTTATACAAGAACATCGAGTCTTCGTTCTCTCAGCAATTTTCAAAAACTAGATAGTTTCATGGCGGCTCTGCTCATCACGGGGTCGCCATATTTCTTTGGAGGTATCATGGAAAACCAAACAATCATAAATAAACTTGTCGCAACGATACTCTCCTACGCGCAGAAATTGATTGACAAGGCAGCATTTGACCGCACATTTCGGGCGCGAATCACAAGCATTATCAGCGACGGAAAGTATCAAATAGAATGGAAAGGCGCGAAATATACCGTCAAGAGTTCGCAGACTCATGCTGTCGGCGACTGGGTATGGATCTGCGCGCCGATGAATAAATGGGAGGAATTATTTATTCTTTCCGCATAATCAGAAGGAGAAAATATGTCTATTTATCATAACGGGCAGAAAGTCGCTGGCTATACAAGTGGACGAAATTCTGCAATTTTAAGCAATGTTACTCTCCTGCCGGGGGAATTTAAAACGCAGGAAGATGGAACGTATATGTGTACGCTTGATAATACTATGGTTTTAGATGAAAGCATCGTGGATGTATACTTTGCATCAAGTAGTCAAAAGGCAGGAAGCAAGGCAAATATCTGGGTGTCTTCTGCTGCTGGCAAGATTTATTTTCATGCGAAAAAGGTTCCAACACAAGGGTTGATCGCAGAGACCATTCGTATTGTGAATCCATCTCAGGATGATTCATATAATTCAGATCAAAGTGTTGCTATTACTGGATTACAACAGCCCATCTTTGAAGATTATAATGGAATTTATCCTGCTACTACAGATACGAACCATACAGATGTAGATACTTCTAAATTACCAAATTATACAGAAACCCCTGAAAATAATGAACCTCTCAATTATATTATTCCCTCTCTTGGAAAAGTAAAATCAAAAAATCCATTGGCAACTGTGCTTGAAGGTGTCAAAGGAGCATTGAGTTGGAGCGCATTTTTGATTAGTAATTTGAAAGCTAATGTGACAAAATTACAGACTGATTTGAGCAAGTTACAGACTGATTTAACTTCCCATATTTCAGATTATCGGAACATTGAAAAATATACTTCAAATTTAATATTATTTAAGACTACAAATGGTACTATAAGTTTGGCTGCTGGAGCTTCTAATGATTTTAAAAGTTCATTTGAAATACCAAGTGGCTATATAATTTTGGGACTATGTTCTTTCGATACAGCTGGATTTGTTCCATTGTGTTTTAATGCAATAATGGTTGGTTCAAATTATGTATCTATTGGTTTAACAAACACATCTAATAATGCGTTAAATAATATAGCTTATAGTATTACTATATCTTGCGTAAAGAATAATATCTGATCTATAAATTCAGATTATCAGAACATGATTGAAACTAAGGTCGATAAGCGATGTTCTTTGCCAGCAAATACAGATTTTAATACTGTTTTAACCAGTGGATTTTATAGATTAAGTGATACAACGCAAGGTACAAACGCTCCGCCAGATGGCGCATATGGGCAAATGCTTGTAATATATGGAGGCGGAGACACAATAACACAGATTGTATTCAGTTATAATACTTCCGAGCGTTTTAATCTAAGGAGTGGGGTTTGCAAAGCCCTTGGTGGAAGTAAAGATTCATGGACAGCATGGAAAGTTTTTAAATCTGCTTAATTATTTGAACTGCACCCACGAAGTCCACGAACCTGCATTAATCCTATGTCTTTCCCAAAAATTTCCGCTTGTATTAATAAAAATGTGCCAAATCCAATTATTTGTGCCATTGTAAGTATAACCATCACTAACGGTTACAAATAAAACCCCGTAACAGTAACCGTCATAAGGATTTCCTTTACTTGTTCCTGCATTACTTGAGACATTATATCTTCCTTGTGTAAGATATGTATCAAATCCAAAGTTGCCGGAGATGTAACCCTCAAGACGTTTATCATATGACGATTTCACAGAATCTAATGATGATTTCACAGAATCTAATGATGATTTCACAGAATCATATGATTTAGAGAGTTCTGATGCTTTGTTCCGATAATCTGAATTTTACACACAAAATTTTATAAAAAGGAGGTGTTAAATTGTATGCCGTAATACATCCCATTGAGCCTTTTGACGCCTCTAAGGGGGCGACAATAAATTTCACCTGGAATGGCAACCAGATTAGATATGTTCATTGTATCATTAAAGAAAACGATAGCGGCGAAACCGTATATGATGAAACTGTCGAAAACATGAAGCAACAGTATAATGTGCCAAGCGACTCTACTCTTTTGAACGGAAAGTATTATGTTGCTTACATTACTGTACTCGATGTAGATCATATCGAATCCGAGCAGCAGGCAATTGGAACGCCATTCTACTGTTTCTCTACGCCAAATTTTTCCTTGTCGGTTCAGGAAAACGCCATCGTGCGAGCGTCCGCATATTCCGTTTCTGCCATATACTCGCAAACTGAGGATGAGCCACTAGACTCATATCGTATTATGTTATACGATCACGCAAAAAAAGTCCTCCAGGATTCCGGTTCGATCTACGACACAACATCGCTGCAATATATCGTATCCGGATTGGAAAATGCCAAGCAATATTATGTTCGATCCACCGGCGTTACGTTGCATGGCATGAACATTGATACCGGATTTATTCCCTTTTCTGTATCTTATAACCAAGCCCAAGTCTTCTCTCCGCTTGAATCCAATAATATGCCCGATATCGGTGCAATAGAAATCAAATCAAACATTATCTCCACACAGGCGACATCGGAAAAGCCCGTTGATTTTCTGGACGGAGAGCGAGTCGATCTACGCGACAACTCTATCGCATACGATGTTGGTTTTGAAATTGAAGGCGATCATTCTTCTATCTATCTTTTTGAAAAACCAAATTTAAACACGTCGCTGGTAAGATTTTTGGGGGAACAGACAGAAGCCATGATTGTATATCGCGAGGGCGCATTTTCCGACTCTGATGGCAAGAAGGCTTATTTTGAACTCCGAGTAAAGGCGGGCGGCAGGTTTTATGTGCTTATGAGTAACTACGTGGACATCCCCAGCGACGATCAGCAATTTTCTCTGTTGGTCAATCGCGAAGGGAATTTATATGAAGTGAAAGCTGTATTGGTTAAGAAAAGAGGTGCCGCATGATTCTGGGAAGATCCTTTGCCGGGGAGCCATCAACTCTCTCATCGACGCTCCCTGCTGCCGACACAATCGAACGGTTGACACTGGAAAATGCGATTTATGACGAGACATACGTTTCCGTCGCAATAACCAAGCCTGATAATTTTGACGGTTCTATTCCTAGCATTTGGACTTTTGATACCCGTCTGCACGCTGTTTTTGCTGGCGATCTTTATGGCGGCAATGTAAGCTTCACAGAGTCTATTGTCGAATCAGTTCGTATTAAAAAAAGAACCAAAAAAGACAACCGCTTCCAAACCATTTATGAAAAGAAAATTAAGACCAATGAGGATTTTGAAATTCACATCACTGACTATTTGGAGCCTGTCGGCGAAGTGGAATATGCTTACGTCCCGGTTATTTCCGGCGGTGAGAGCAAATATATCATAAGTAGTGTTTGTTCTTCTTTTGACAAATACTTTATGTGTGAGCGCGATGTTTCCTACCCGCTCATGATGGATATGGATTTCTCCCGAACCTTAAACCAGCAAGTCGGTACGGTGGAAACTTGGGGGCGGCAGCGTCCGGTCATCATTAAGAATGGAAACCTTAAATACTATTCTGGCGACATCGAATGTACTTTTGCCGATATATCGAAGTGCATGATTGACTGGGATAATGCCTGGAATTACCGAAATACCATTAATAATTTCTTAACAAATGGAAAGCCAAAGGTTTTCAAAGACTTTGAGGGTAATATTTATATGATTGCGGTCACTTCAAGTCCTTCGGAGTCGCATGATTATTGGAACCATGTCACAACGAAATTTTCGGTAACAGAATGCGGCGATGCCTATGCAACCGGCGATCTGTATGACAATGGTTTTATCGACGTGGATGTAGATCGGTAGGTGAAACATGGCATATACAGCAACTCAAGCCGATCTTAACATCTTGCGTCAGGGTGAGCAAGAAGTTTTTCTCAAGGTCGAGCTTTTAAACAGTAATTTTAAGGTTATTGACTCTCTGACCGGAAACATCAAGAGCGATACTTACTCTGTGGATTCCGAAAGTATCCAACGTCGCAGCTACAAAGCGGATATTGTGGTTACTGACGACAGCTTTCAGATTGGGCGCGACAAAAAAATATGGCTGGATAAGCGTATTCGTGTTTTCTATGGCGTTTACTCTTTGCGCGAGCGGCAGATCTTATGGTATCGGCTCGGAGTCTTCGCCTACACGACACTCAACTATTCCTACAGTGCTTCTGAACGGCTGCTCTCTGTTACCTGCCCTGATTTGATGGCTCTGTATGACGGCACTTTGAACGGGGAACTGAGCGGCTACGGTTCTTCTCATGTGGGTGATACAACTCAAAATATCACGGCTCATGGTTTGTTGATTCCTGCGGGCGAAGACATGAGGCAAAGTATCATCGCGACGTTAAAGGATGCTGGAATCACGCGATATGTCATCGAAGACATGAACTATGTGATTCCGTATGATTTGGAATTTGACACCGGTGTGACCTACGCAGACGTTTGGACAAAAATCCGCGATCTGTATGATTCATGGGAGTTTTTCTTTGACGTAGATGGAACTTTTGTTTGGCGTAAGGTCCCCACTTGTTTAGGAGATCCTATTGTTCTCGACAATGAGCTGATGCGGAGCATTGTGACAGAAACCGAGTCTACTAACGTTGATTTTACCAGTATATACAATGTAACCGAAGTTTGGGGCAAGGTTTTGGAGTTAAGTAACAGCGACCGCTACGCCGAAATGTCTACCTACGCAGACAATGTTTACCATATCACACTGGCAAATCTTGAAAAATGGAGCGACATTGATAATCTCACACAGATCGGTATTAAAATCTGCTCTGATAATCTAGCGAATCCCCAGTTTTCGGTCAATGACTGCTCTCCTATTCCGATTTATGATGGAAACCAAAAACCGCTTACTGCCGGGGTGTTAAAGGCAGACACGATTTATGTTTTCCGGTATCGACGGCTCAATGCGCTGGATGCCGAGACGTTGGAGGCAGGGCTGTTTCTGCTTGGACAATATCAGTGCCACGGTGTCTATGAGGAGAAATCCGCGGACTGCCCGTATAGCACAACGAATCTGGGATATATCATCAAAAGATCTGTAGACTATTCTAACCTCAGCGACGATGCAGCGTGCTACAACCAGGCTGAATATCTGACCTATAAGAGCACCGCCATGCTCGACACAATTAGTTTGAAAACTTTGGTTATCCCCTGGCTGGATGTAAACACGAAAGTCGAATATGTGCCGTATAGCCTTGAAGATAAAAACATGGATATGCGTCGTGTGGAATCAAAGAAAAAGTATCAGTATATAGTAAAATCCTTTAGCTGGTCAACCGGCGACGGGACAATGAGTTTGGTCCTCTACCGTTTTTCAGAGGACTTTTCTTTTGTTTATAACAAGAAAAATAACACTACAACAAGATAGGAGGAATCATGTCTCTTAATCAAGAACAAGGGATTTATGAAGAATATCCTCGTTCGCAATTTCCGGGCAAAGTAGATAACTGGGCGAATAAGCAGGACATCCCGGTTACTATGCAGCCGATCGTAGCCCAGTATCAAGAAGCTTGGGACAATATGGACATCGCGACAATTGAAACTTTGCGATCGAAATACCCACAAATTATGCCATGTCTGTTTACTGCCGATGACATAAACAAGATTTCCGACGGACTTAAAGCAACCCAACAATTCTTCAAAGATGATGTTGAAACTTATTTGAAGAAAATTGCTCAATATAAGGTAGGAATTGTGGATGAGCCGTCCAGCGAAGGTGAAAAGAAAACTTCTACATATTCTGCCGAGAAAATTGAACAACTAACCGGCATTACTGTCGGAGAAAACATTATTATTCCGACCTCTGATTGGCAAACGGTTGAGCGCGAAGATGGCTTTAAATATAAATGGACTTATTCGAATGACAAGGTTCTGCAAACAGATCGGGTCATGGCATGGTTCGACAATGCTTCTATGATTCCAGCATCTAAGGCAAGCGTTTCTATTGATGATAATAGTGACGAGCATACCATTTCATTTATCTCTGTCAAAATCCCCAAAAAGGATTTGGATATTAGGTTACTTAAAATTTATCGTGAATAAGAAAGGAGGGTGAAATGTTTGAGGTTTTGGTTCAGAATGATAATACCGTCGCGGTAGTCAAGCGTCAACGAATTATGCAAAATTCTAAACTGCTTGATGTTTTGCAAATTATTATCCCGCGACTGTACGACGAACTTGATATGTCTCGATACGTCGCACGGCTAGAATACCTAACACCTATCAGCCATAATCACGGATTTGTTGAATTGGAAATTGCAGACGCGGAATATAAAACCGATTATATTCTGTATAAACTGAAAATCGACACCAATCTCACATCGGAAGTCGGAAATGTTGAATTTGCGATGACATTCATAGATGTCGATATGGATGAAGATGGCACTGTAGAAACAATCGTTCGAAAAACGGATACGTTCATTATGCCAATTATTCCAGTTTCAAATTGGTTTGTCGCATCCAATTCGGCTTTAACGGCATTAGATCAACGTATTGCTGCGACTCAACAGGTAGTTAAAGCTATGGCAGATCTTCAAAATAGTTTAGTACAAGACAAACTAGACGACATCGTTTTAGACACAGATTCCAGCACTATTTATGGAACGTCTGGTGGGGTTAAGAAGGGAACCGGCATCAAAGTCAGTGACCTTGGCGATGCGATTGCCAATGACACAGCCGATGGCATGGTTCTTGTCAATACTTATGAGGAGGACGGCGAATAATGGCTTCTGCAAAAAATACACACAGAGCCAAATTCTCCTATGTTAAACGCAGTGATATTGAGCGGCTGATTGCAGCCGGGCAGATCGATGCAAATGACATCGTTTATACAAATGACACTCATGAGAATATTTTTATTGGCTCTGATTTATCCATTCATCCAATTCAATCTAAAATCTATCGGTTCTCAGATATTTCCACAGCAGAATCAGAATTGAATATTGCGACGGATACCTATGAGGGGCAGATTGTTGCCATTTTAACCAATGATACATATGTTGCGTATATTGTCAACAAGCGCGGCGATGCATATTATGTTTCAAAACTTGATGAGGGCAATGCCGATGTTAATTACGATGCGTTAGGTAATCGCCCTATTTACAATTTAGTTGGCACGCTAGATAAGTTTGTTATCGTCTCGGAATTATCCGACGGTGTATACAAAATTCGAGGGCAATATAAGATTTGTCTGGGCGACGCAACAGTTTATTCGTCTGCTAATGATAATTTCTTTTTGATAGGGCATTCGGATGGCGTGGCAACGATTCGCAAAATCACTTCTTCTGACATCTTTGATTACACGGTTATGGATAATGCCATCGCTTCTGAATCTAGCATTCCAACAAAGAAATGGCTCGCAGAGCAAAAATATGCAACCGAATCTTATGTGGACGCAAAGCTCGCGGCGATGAACTTCATAACAAAAGAAGAAGTCTCCGATTATGTTGCCGATGCGATTTCAAAAAATCTGGAATCACTCATAGATCAACAGATTGAAACTAAGCTAAATGAACGTCTCACTTCTGCTGAGGCTTCAGATATTACTAATTTATTTTAAATTTTCCAAAGGAGGAAATATTTATGGCAAACACAACAAAAATCACCCTTATTACTCTTGAAAACCAGCGGTTATATGATGGTTTGATTAAAAAGTATATCGGTACACAAATTTCCAATGCTACAAAAAGTTCTTTGAAATCCGTGTCTATCAACGGTAATACATTAAAATTCTATACGGAAGCCAAGCCATCAGCCGAGAGTGTTGCAGCATTTACCATTGAGTTACCAGAAACCGATCTCAGCGACTTTATGCATCTGATTAAAAATGCAACCGCTGGTGATGTTGTTATCGCTAATGCCAATGGTTCTGTTGCTGATGGTGGCGTTAAACTGGCTGATCTGGCTAAGTCTGCTGATGTAACCAAAGAAATTGGGGACGCTAAGACAGAGTTGAACAAAAAGGTAGAAGCCAACACTACTGCTATTGCTAAACTGAATGGCGCAGAGGATGCGGAAGGTTCCGTAGCAAAGGCTGTTAAGGATGCAAAAGACGCATTACAGACGCAGATTACAGCTAATAAAAAGGTGTTGGATAAACTTGATGGCGCTGATACCGTTAATGGTTCTGTAAAGAAACAGGTTAAAGATGCCAAGGCTGCTGTTGAGGCAAAGATTGGCAATCTTGAAGGTTTAACAACTACTGCAAAAAATGATCTTGTAGGCGCAGTAAACGAAAACAAGGCTGCAATTGATTCTGCAAAAACCGCTGGTGAAATCACAGTTGATACTGCCACAACTACTGAGGGTATGGCTAAGTCTTATACAATCAAACAGGGTGGCAAGGCTGTAGCAACCATTGATATTCCGAAAGATATGGTTGTTAAATCTGGTGTGGTTCAGGAAAATCCAAAAGGTCAGGAAGCAGGTACATATTTAGTTCTTACTCTGGCTAATGCTACAGAAGACACCATTTATATTAATGTTGGTAAACTGGTAGATATTTATTCTGTAAAAGCTAACGCAACTCAGATTCAGCTTGCTATTGATTCTTCTACAAGAGAAATCAGCGCAACTATCGTAGCTGGTTCTGTAGGCACTGCTGAGTTAGCTGATGGTGCTGTTGTAACAGCTAAAATTGCTGATGGTAATGTAACCAAAGCTAAATTAGCAAAGACTGTTCAGGATTCTCTGAATAAAGCTGACAGCGCTCTTCAGGAGGCTGATGTTGCCACTCTGAGAACTGATGTTGCAGCAAACAAGGCTTCTCTGGCTGAAGGTGGTGCTACCGCTAATGCTATCAAAGCTAATAAAGAAGCTGCCGCTAAAGCACAGGGCGATGTAAGTGCATTGGCTACCAGAGTTAAAAACCTTGAATCCGTAGAGTATGTAGAGGCTACAGAAGCAGAGATTAAGGCAATGTTCCCGACTGCTTAATTTTAAGTGAATTTTATTTTTAATTAGGTCTGTGAGGATGAAATATTCCTCATGGACTTTTTAAAATTATGGAGGTATTAAATGAAGCTGATTAATTTTATTAGTCCTGGGAAATTGAAGCTTTTTCTCGCAGAATGTAAAAAAATATTTGCTCCTATTTCTCATATTCACAAAACTTCTGATATTGAGAATTTAGATGAGAATTTAAATAACAAATATGATAAAACGGCTGTTCAAACACAAGGTACTGTTCTTGCTGCACCATCGGATAAGGACGGCATTGCAGATTTTAGAAAACTAACAAAAGAAGATATTGGTCTTGGGGACGTAGCTCAAATTGTTCATCTTACTAAAGCGGAATATAAGGAATTAGAAAAAAAAGGTCAATTGAATCCAGATATAGATTATGCTACCACCGATGAATCAGATAATATTACCGATTCTTCCGTACAACTTTGGAATACTTCATCTTCTCTCGCGCAACAAGGTAAATATCTCTCCTATTCCAATCAGAATGGTGGTAAATATTTGTCTCTTATGAATAGCAGTGATAATACCGCTGTGGCTCACGCGAAACTTATGGATGGTGAGTCTGGCGAAGGGATGGATGTAGACGCGAATAAAGTAAAAACTGTGGACTCAAAAGGGATTCTTGTTGAAGCATTAGGTGAAACCACGGCACAGGCTTTGATTGATGAAGTCACGAAACGGGTATTAGATTTAAACGAAGAAACGAATGCTTTGACCGGTCGAATGACGAGTGCAGAAAATTCAATTACTTCGTTAAATAGCAATAAAGCCAACAAAAATATAACATCTACAAGGTGTAACTGGGGGCAAGGTTCAAAGTATGCATATTTTCAAATGAGTAAAGAGACAGGAGATGTGTTTGTTCCATTTCTTTGTATGCCTACCAATGATGGAACATGGACAATCGGTGTGCATTGCGTTACCAATAAATTGATATTTCAGTATGATGCAGATGGTAGTTACTATAAATATTATTTAAATCCAAAAACTGAGAAAATTTTGTAATATAAACATTTAACAAAGTAAACTTTAGGCTTCCTTTTAGGAGAAGATTATAATAGGAGGAATTTATTTCTCACTACATACTTAGGAGGAAGCTTATGTTAAATAGAATTGTAAAAAGTGTCGTTCAGGCTATGAGTGATACATTAACGTCATACCACCTGTTAATCATTTATATTGATAACACTATTTTATCTTGAGATAGATGGAATATCAAGTATTTTTATTTTAACTTTGAAAAACAAATCTCTACTCTCCCGTTACAGGAAGACACAAGGATTTCATAATAAATTTCTGAGCAGATGAAAACTGATTTTCATCTGTTTTTTTGTTGCCTAAAACCATATTAAATTCACTAAAGGAGGACTTTAAATGATAGGATCTACAAATTTAAGCGGTGGTGGCGGTGTCGGCTCCGATGAATTGACTGCTACTGCCGCGAATGTACTCGAAGAAACTACGTATGTCGGCGCGGATACTGATGACGAGCTGGCAGAAGGTACAATGCAACATCTCACCAACCGCGCTACGATTACTCATACAGCAGAAAACGCCACGAAAGTAATCGAGGGTGATGCAGCTTTTACATCTATTAACAGCGATGGAACGGCGCGTGCAGAAATTAGATATAATGGCACTGAAGGATTTATTACTCCTAATACATTATTCGCCGTACCACAGGGAGATATGGCTACTGCTGGTGGATTGACTGCCGAGAAATTATTAGAAGGACAAAGTGCATTTGGAATCGCTGGTGCTGCCACTTCTGATGCGACTGCGATAGCAAATCAAATTTCAAGTGGAAAAATTGCTTATGTCAAAGGTTCTAAGATTACAGGTACTCTTGCAGAACGTGGACAAGCTCAATTTGGTAGATTTGGACAGGGCAATGGATATGTAGCCATCAATGCACTTCCAGAGGGCATTTATCGGTCAAATGGAGCTGCTTGGGCACCAGAGGCACGTATCGCAACCTCAACATTAGCAAGCGGAATTGGGCTTAATGCCAGTGTTATTAAGAAGGGTGTTTCCATATTGGGTATTACGGGAAGTTATGAGGGTTATTATTCTGGTAATGGAACTATATATAATCGTGGTTCTTGGGGCAGTGGATATAACATTGGATGGTTTACTTCGTATGTTCAGGGTGTTGATAACTCTGGTGGAGTTTCAATTACGCAACAACAAACTTCTATTGCTATTACTACAAAAAATAAATACAGACAATCAACTGAAGCAGTTGATATTGGAAAAAAAAAATTAATCGTGGGAAATCCATGGAATAACTTAACTGTCATCATGTTCTCGAAGAGAAACGTTAATTGCACATTAGAAGCTGAAATATATAACAGCTCTGGAAGTATAATTGCTCAATCTGGTCAAGTTGCTGATGGCACAGAAAAAACTATCTCAATAAACCTTTCTAATATAAACACAAGTTTTTATATTCGTCTGGAAAATAAATATGTTAGTAGTTCTTCTTACTGGTATAGTGAAGATTTTACAATATTAAAAATACAACTATCTTAATTAGTTGAAAGATATACTTGAGATATAGATACAGATTTTATACTACTTCCAAAAACATTACCAACAGATATATAAATCCAATAATTTCCAGAAAAAGAAGATATATCACAAATACAAACACCATTTCCTGATATAACCTCAGAATTGCCCCAGTATGCTTCGGCTTTATATGATGATATATATACTTCATTATTTTTAGTAGAAACTCCACCGCCGATTCTAGCCCACATTTCGACATTACCATATATTTTTAAGTAATTCCAACCAGAAAGATTTTGAATATTATTAAATCGTATTATAATATCTCCCTTATATAACTTAGAACCTTGTATAGAGGAACCAAAAGAAACAGAACCATAAGCAGTGTGGTTGCTCAGTATACTAATCCCCGATTGGCCACCGCCATAAGAACCATTATTGAATAGATAAAGTGGATTGCTTACATATCCTTCGAATCTTCCTGTAATACCCATTATCTAAATAGCATATTTAGGAACATATGTTCTGTAAAATTCTTGACAACTTAACTAGCCTGTATTATGATGTATTTAAAATCATAACATAGGAGGATTGAACAACATTATGAAGGCATCGCGTCAAATAAAGAATTGTTCTAAATGTGGTCAAGTATATATAAATTCTACGGGACAGAACCTTTGTCCAAATTGCAGAATAAAATACTATCAACCAAATTATAATAGACACCCCATCAAACGCACAGAATTAGTCCTAGAACGCGGCAAAATACTCTCATTGAATATTTTTACGTCTAACGAATAAATCCCTCAAATAAGTCATTCTGAGAGCTTACCACGTTACCACCCTGTCTATGATCGCTCTTTGTTCGGTTGATGTCTTTCTGAGATATATTCTGGTTGTATCAATGTTTTCATGTCCCATCAAATCTGCAAGTAAAGCTAGGTCATTATGCTTATCCAAAAAATTCTTAGCATATCTGTGTCGGAATGAATGCGGATATACTACCTCGACTGATACCTTTGATTTTTCAGCATATCTTTTAATCTGCTGTGCCAATCCGCGCGTTGTAATTTGATTCCCAAAACGGTTCAGAAATATAAAGCCGCTCTTTCTCCCTGTTTTTTCAATCCATATCAATGCTTCTTTTTGAAGTTTTGCTGGAATAAAGATTCTGCGAAGTTTACCGCCTTTGGTATATAAATCCACATATCCCATCTCTACATTCTCGCCCTTAAATCTAACAAGTTCACTAACACGCGCACCTGTCGCAGCCATGAACCAAATCGCAAAATACCATTGTTTGTTCTTCATTTTCTTAAATTTGCGTTTTAAATAGATATAGTCGGCGTTACTGATTACATTCTCAAGAAATGTCTTGCGCTGGATTCGAACGGTCTTTAATCTGAGCTTTTCTTTTCCAAGATACTGTAAATACTTATTGATTCCCAAAATTCTGACGTTGACAGTGCTGGGCGCATAATGCTCCATTAAATACTCTTTGTATGATAAAAGATTGGTCTTATTCACTTCTGGATAATGTGTTTTAAAATAATTTGCCGTCCAAACATAGTTCTGGATTGTGCTGTCGGTTAAATTTTCTCTTCTTAAAAATGTCTCGTATTTCATAAATGATATTCTCCTTTTTCTTCCGTATATCATTTATGTTCTCTTATTCTCATTGCAATGTAGGCGAATCGCGCCAGAAAGGAAAACCACATGAAAATTTATGTTAATGAACGATATGAAATTGTGGATGTAAATACCACAACTGATGAAACCCTGAAAGAATACGAAATTTCCGATGAACAATTTAAAGGAAAATGCATCGGATTTATTCGTGGATATAAATACGAACCAGTTTGGAAAATTGCCATTGATCCTGAGACGAACCTGCCACAGGTCGATGAAGAAGGTAATCAGGTTTATGAACTTGATGAAGATGGAAACAAAATCAACGCTGGATGGAGTTTATATCCATTCTGGGATTATAACCAGCTCTGTCAGATGCAGCTTGAATATGAAAATAAACAACTTGTGCTGGCTATGGCAAATATGATTGGAGGTGTTGCAAATGATTAATGATATGCAAAAAAAGATTCTGGTAAAAGCAATCGAAATCGGTGTGGAAAGTGGTGAGAATGCGCTGGAAATTTTGAAGTCTTATCCAAACCTATCCATCGCAGAGAAACAGGAAATCGGTAAAGAAGTTGGCATTGAATACTCTCCTACTCTTGCGGAGGCTCTGACGGAGAAAATCGCGGAATTATCTAGCACTTGCAATAAAGCCATTGAGGACGGTGTAACAATTCAAATTAACGGAGTAGATGAGCATTTTTCTTATGGTATCGCATCTGGAGATCAGAGTAACATTGATTCCTTGTTTCTAATGGCAAAAACGAGCGGCTTGTCTCAGCCATATCACTGCTCTGGCGGTGGCTCTTGTAAGCTGTATACCCCGGAGCAGATGTCGGCTATTTACGTTGCAGAAAAGATGAATACGACAGCGCAGACTACTTACTTCAATCAGTTAAAGGAAATGATTACTGATACCTATAAATCTGAGAACGATGTCGATGTTGTTCTTGGTGTTACATGGGGAACGCCTCTGAGCGGCAAATATCTCGATAACTACAATTTGATCATGGCACAGAGTAACCTTATCGTAAAGGCGGTGACGAAAAATGAGTCAAAGGATGCAGAAAACACTGAAGTTACTGCTTAAATATGGATTTCTTTATTGTGTAGGTGGGAGTATTTATTATGGCATAGAAATCTTGTGGCGCGGTTTCAGCCATTGGACGATGTTTTGTCTGGCTGGAATGTGTTTTATTTTTGCTGGACTTTTGAATGAGATTGAATCCTGGGAAACACCGTTCTGGCGGCAGGTTCTGCAGGCTTGGGTTTTTGCGCTCGCCGGGGAATTCGTCTGCGGCTGCGTCGTCAACCTCTGGCTTGGATGGGGCATTTGGGACTACACCGAACTTCCATTCAATCTGTTGGGACAGATCTGCTTGCCATATGCGCTGCTCTGGTTTCCGCTGGTAGTCATCGCGATTATTCTGGATGATTACCTGCGATTTTGGTTTTTCGGGGAGGAACAGCCCCATTATAAGATGTTCTAAGGAGAAAAGATGAATACATACTATTCTGTTCTTGCCGCGATTGATGCGGTAATTAATATTGCCCTAGCAGAGGTCGGCTATCTGGAAAAAGCTTCCGGCGTCGATCTATACGACAAAACTGCCAATGCGGGGGACAAAAACTACACGAAATATGGATATGAAATGAATAAGCTGTATCCGGCGGTCATGGATTATCCGGCATATTGGTGCGATTGCTTTGTGGATTGGTGCTTTTATAAGGCTTTCGGCGTCTGCAATGCCAAAAAAGTGCTTGGCGGGGATTTCGACGACTACACCGTAGCATCGGCTCAGTTGTTCAAAAATAAGGATGCTTGGCACACATCGCGACCACAAAGAGGCGACCAAGTGTTCTTCGCCAACGGCACACGGATCTGTCACACTGGGCTTGTCTACGCCGTGGACTCAAAATATGTCTACACCATCGAAGGAAATACCTCTGACGGATCTGCGGTGGTTCGTAATGGCGGCGCCGTTTGCAAGAAAAAATACGCACTTTCGAACTCTCGTATTGCAGGCTACGGTAGACCGCTCTATAGCCTTGCCGTCGCAGAAGGCAGTCAGTTGTCCACCTTCGACATTAAAACCGGCGCAGGCGGCGTCCTGGTGCGTGTAGATGGAGGTCTAAACATTCGCTCATTCCCAGTTTCAGGTTCGGTTGTTGGGACCTTGAGCAATGGCACGGCGGTGTATCCGACCAAGAAAACCTTTGCTTCTAACGGCGATCCGTGGTATTATCTGCCAGACAAAGGCTGGATTTCAGCCAAATACCTTGACGGCGGCTGGGTCTACGAGTCTTCGATTGCATCAGCACGGAAATGGTGGTACATCCATAAGGGCTATTCCTGCACAACGAATGGGATTGAGGTAATCGGCGGACAGGTTTATGCGTTCGACAGCGACGGCTATATGTACGAGAACGAATCTGTTCTTGCATATGCCGACGGCGGCGGCGTTATAAAACTGAAAGCTTGAGGTGATTAAATGGATGCAATACGTGAGTTATTAGAATTTGATTTTGTGACGTGGGTACTCGGCGCCTTCATCGTGATGTCGGGAGTAACTGCGGCAGTAAATATCATCGGGAAGTTTTCGGAGATTGTTGGTAGACCGTTTAAATGGTGGTCTGCTAGAAACAAGGATCATGATTCGTTGGCGCAGACGATAAGTGCTCTGGCGGCGTTGCAGGCGCTTCATGAGAAAGATGCGGCGGAGAATAGAGAACGCGACGAAGAATTGCAGAAGCAGGTTACGGCATTGATGAAAGAAGTACGAGAATATACTGCTACGACAAAACAAGATCTGAACCGATTTGCAGAAAACCGGATGCATGATCGCCAGCAAAGCCTCGAAATTCAGAAAGGCTTAACCGCTTCCATCGACTCTCTGATGACCGGCGTCCGGGAATTGCTGGGGCACGAAATCGATCAGTGTTATGAACGATATGTCAATCTTGGCGGCGTGCCGGAATCTGAGGCGGCAGAGTTTGACAGTATTTATGAGGCATACCGGGAACTGCGCGGAAATCACGGCAGAGAAATTAAATACGGATATGTTAAGAAAAACTTACCGATCCTGCCGGTATCGACGAAATTGCGGGAAGAATAAATTTTAAGGGATAGTTGGCTGCGGCTAGCTATCCCATTTTTTACACCCAAAAAAGGCGCAACATGAGGCTTAATATGGCTCAATTATTGCGCTTGTTTTCTGATTTATTCATTTTTTTTTGATTGTTTCTACATAAGGCTTTTCAATTTTCATGTACCAATCATGTACCATCTGGTGTATTCTAGTGTAGATTTATAACGATTTACGTGAACCCATGCTATTCCTCTCAGCCCCTTGTATATCAAGGGATTCAAGAGATTTATATGACATTTTGGCAACCATCACAAAACCCCGGTTGAAAAATTATGAGTTTTTTACAAAACCGCAGGCTTCGTTAGAACAAAGAAGCTTATTTCCCTTTTCGAGCATAATATGTCCACATTTCGGACACATTTCTTTTGACGGTTTCTGCCAGGTCATAAAATCGCAGTCCGGGTTATTTTCGCAGCCGTAATATCTTCTGCCCTTTTTCGATTTACGGATGACAATCTCACCACTGCATTTCGGGCACTTCACGCCGATCTTTTCCAGGTACGGCTTCGTGTTTTTACAGTCTGGGAATCCCGGGCAGGCAAGGAATTTGCCGTGCGGACCATACTTAATTACCATGTTGCGCCCGCACTGGTCACAGATCACATCCGTCACCTCGTCAGCAATCTTGACGCTCTCAAGCGTCTTCTCCGCTTCTTTAACCGCCTTGTCAAGATCCGGATAAAAGTTTTCGATAACGGTCTTCCAGCCGATCGTGCCGTCCCCGATGCTGTCGAGCAGGTACTCCATATTTGCCGTAAACTGCAAATCGACGATGGATGGGAACGCCTTCTTCATCATCCGGTTGACTACCTCGCCAAGCTCCGTCACATAGAGGTTCTTATTTTCCTTCGCTACATAGCGGCGCGCGATGATTGTCGTGATGGTCGGTGCATAGGTACTTGGCCGTCCGATGCCCTGCTCTTCCAGCGCCTTGACGAGCGACGCCTCTGTATAATGTGCCGGTGGTTGTGTAAAATGCTGTGCCGGTTCTAACTGGTTTAAATCCAGCTTCATGCCTGCTTCCAGCGACTCGTTCAGAACGCCGTCGGTCTCCTTATCCTCGTCCTGTGAATAGACGGACATGAAGCCGTCAAATTTGATTTTGGACGCCGACAGGGTGAAAAGCTCCTCTCCGGCTGCTACCTTGACGGAGGTTGTCTCGTAAACCGCCGGGCGCATCCGGCTCGCCGTGAAGCGCTTCCAGATAAGCTGGTACAGACGGAACTGGTCTCTGGAAAGCTGTTCTTTTACCTGTACCGGCGTCAGTGTAATGTCGGTCGGACGGATCGCCTCGTGTGCGTCCTGGATCTTGGCGTCTGATTTTGCCGCCGCCGGCGCCTCGGACACGTAACTTGCCCCAAACTGGTCGCCGATATAGCTTCTCGCCGCCGCATCTGCCTCTGCCGCGATGCGGGTGGAATCGGTACGCAGGTAGGTGATCAGACCGATTGTGCCGCGTCCCTTGATATCCACGCCCTCATAGAGCTGCTGGGCAAGGCGCATCGTCTTCTGCGTTGAGAAATTCAGCGTCTTGGATGCCTCCTGCTGCAGCGTACTGGTCGTAAACGGGATCGGCGCCTTCTTCACGCGTTCGCCCAGCTTCACATCGCGCACTTCGTACTCACAGCCCTCCAGACGCTTCATAAGCGCCTCCACTTCCTCTTTGCTGTGAATTGCCTTCCTGCCGTCCTTATCGCCGTAATAATGGGCGGTCAGCTTCTTTCTGGAGCCATGTACGTGGAGCTGTGCATCCAGCGTCCAGTATTCTTCCGGTATAAACGCATTGATCTCTTCCTCACGGTCGCAGATCATACGCAGCGCGACCGACTGCACACGACCGGCGCTGAGTCCTCTCTTGACCTTCGCCCAGAGAAGCGGGCTGATGAGGTAACCCACCATACGGTCAAGCATACGTCTTGCCTGCTGTGCATCCACCAGATTTTCATCGATGGCACGCGGCTCTTTTAAAGATGCCTTGACGGCGTTTTTTGTAATCTCATTGAAACTGATACGGTAAACCTTTTTATCTTTCTGTTCATCCAGCTTTAATGCTTTCATCAGGTGCCAGGAGATCGCCTCTCCCTCGCGGTCCGGGTCAGTTGCGAGATAAATCTTATCCGCTTTTTTAACCTCTTTACGAAGACGCGCCAACACATCGCCCTTTCCCCGGATGGTGATATACTTCGGCTCATATCCATGCTCTACGTCCACTCCCAGCGTGCTCTTAGGGAGGTCGCGCACATGACCGCCGGAGGCGTCCACCTCATAGTTGGAACCCAAAAATTTTTTAATTGTCTTGACTTTCGCCGGAGACTCTACAATAACCAGATTTTTTGCCATAACAGACCTCTATACAATCTTCCTAACGTAATATTGATTCATTGGCTGCAGGATCAATCCCTGCATTTCCAGATTTAAAAGCGCAGTCATGCATTCCCCTGCTGTCACCCCACAGCTTTTCATGACCGCTTCCAGATGTTTCGGTTGTGAATCTAGGCAACTATACACCATTTTTTCCGACTTGGCAAGTGCATTTACTGATTTTATTGTTTTTTTACAAGAATTTTTACATTTTATATGGAAGAAATCCAACACATCCTCCGGTTTCGTCACGATCCCCGCTCCCTGTGCAATCAGCCGGTTGCAGCCCTCACTGAGCGGATCGATGCGCCGTCCCGGCAGCGCAAATACCTCTTTTCCCTGCTCCAGCGCCAGATCCGCCGTAATCAGGGAGCCGCTTCTTTTTCGTGCTTCCACGACCAGCACCAGATCGGAAAGTCCGCTGATGATCCGGTTCCGGATTGGAAAATGGGATGCCGTCGGCGGTACACCCGGTCCATATTCTGACAATATGCCGCCTTGTTCACGGATGCGCGCATGCAGTCGGATGCCGGATGGCGGATAACAGGTGTCAATCCCACAGCCCATCACGGCATACGTCAGTCCGCCGCCATCCATCGCGCCCTTATGCCCCGCCTGATCGATCCCCAGCGCCATGCCGCTCACTACCTGCACGCCGTTTTCTGCCAGAATCCGGCCGAAATACTCTGCCTCCTGTCGTCCATACGGCGTACAGCTGCGCGCCCCGATGACTGCCGCGGATGGTTTCGCATCTTCTGGAAGCATTCCACGCACAAACAGCCACATCGGTTTATCATAGATATGCATCAGGCGCTTCGGATATGCCGCCTCACCGCACAGAATGAAACGTACCCCCTGTTCCTCCAGCCTATCGTATTCTTCCACGCGCTGTTTGAAGAGCAAAACCGCTTCCTCCAGCCCCTTTTTCATAGCCTTTCCGAGAAAGGAACATATAAACGGATCCAGTTTCTTCCTATTATATAAAACCCGCTCATAGATTCCCTCAAAACTGCCGCACGATTCATATAATTTAGCCGCCGTCACCGCGCCGATTCCATCCACTCTCGATAACCAGTAGGCATGGATGCGCTCACGGTCGGAATACTGCATATTTTCTGTCAGAAGCACTTTTTTATGCGGCTGTTCCTGTATTTTTCCATATAGTTCCTGCATAGAAAGCTGAGCATTCTGTACATTGCTATCTTCTTTTCCTATTTCCATATCTTTCCCCCTATATATGTCAGATCGACTGCCTTTTACCTTCAAGAATGCCTCGGCATTCTTGCTGCGAGATGCGCGTCATGCAAAGCATGACATACTTCTTTTGCGCATCTTAAGCAATCCTGCCGGAGGCTATATCAGATGGGGGATTGGCTCCCACCACTGATACTAATTTGCTTCTCGCCACCTGAAGAGGTGGGAGTCATCTCACATCTGATATAACAATTACAACCCTTGTTAAACTTTTTATTCTTTCAATCTTTTAGACATGCTTCTTTTCAGAGACTCCCCCAATATTTTTTTTCAAAACTCCGGAATCCTATCGCCTCCGCTAACTGCGTCCGCCCGATCTCCGCCTGTCCATCCAGATCGGCAAGTGTGCGCGCTACTTTTAAAATCTTTCCGTGTCCCCTGGCACTGATTCCCTGCTGCCGTTCGACCTTTTCCAGAAATACCACATCTTCCCCGGATAGACGGCAATACTTTTCGATCTGGCGGCGTGTCATCTGGCTGTTGTAGGAGATAGATTCGTCTGCAAACCTCTTTTCCTGTCGAGCGCGCGCCTCCATGACGCGGGCACGCATGACAGCGGAGGAATTCCTCTGCTCCGTCTGTGGAAAACTCCCCTCATCTATACTCTTCTCTGAAGCCATCATACCCAAATCCTGCCGCGGTACTTCCACCCCAATATCGATCCGATCTAAAAATGGTCCCGAAACGCGGTTCAGATACCGGCGGATCTGGGTTGGAGTACAACGGCATTTTCCCAAATCTGGGAAAAAACCGCATTTGCAGGGATTCATCGCCGCCGCAATCATCGTTTTTGCCGGAAATACAACCGTCTGGTTGAGACGGGAAACCGTGATGCTTCCTTCCTCCATCGGCTGACGCAGCAGATCCAAAATTTTCGGCTGAAACTCCGTTAACTCATCTAAAAAGAGGATTCCATAACTGGCGAGTGAGATCTCCCCGGGCTTCGGATTTCGTCCTCCGCCTGCCATCGCCTGGGCGGTCGTGCTGTGATGCGGGCTGCGGAACGGACGCTGCAAAATCAGCGGTGTGTCTGGCTTCAGGAAACCGCAGATACTGTATATCTTCGAAACTTCAATGCTTTCCTCCAGCGTAAGCGGCGGCAAAATTGTCGGAATACGCCGAGCTGCCATCGTTTTTCCCGTTCCAGCCGGTCCGATATAGAGAATGTTGTGACGCCCCGCTGCTGCCGCCTCGGTTGCCTGCCGCACCAGCGGAAGTCCGACGATCTCATCAAAATCGACGTCAAATTCTTCCTGTCCCGCCTGAAACAGATCTGGTGTGAACCATTGTCCGTGAATCTGTTCCGGATGCTGCAGGCAAGCCGTCAGCGCTTTCACATCCCGGACTCCGACGATCTCGATCCCATCCACAGCCCGTCCCTCCTGTACATTCTCTTCGGATAGAAAAACCCGTTTCATTCCGCAGCGGCGCGCCTCATAGACCATCGAGAGAACACCGGTCAACGGCTTGATGCTGCCGTCCAAACCCAGTTCACCGATAAACGCCCATTGGTCCCAATTCGGTGCAGAATTGTTCTCCTCATCTTCCACCCCATCCATTTCCGGGCAGGTTTCATCCGTCTTTCTTATTTTTGCCTTTTCACCCTGTTCCCACAAGCACCTCAAAATTCCTGCCGCGATCGCCAGATCACACCCCGTTCCCTCTTTCCGCACCCCGGCTGGCGATAAATTGACCGTGATCCGCTTCGGCGGCAGGCAAAACCCCGCATTCCGAAGTGCGGTCCGAACGCGCTCCTGCGCCTCCCGCACCTCCTCCGCCAGGTAGCCCACCATGACAAAACTCGGCAATCCGTTGCTCACATCAACCTCCACCGTGATCCGGTAGCCATCGATGCCGCGGGTGCTGAAACTGTTTATTTTACTGAACATATATTTCCCCCTATTATTGATTTTTTACCTTGCCTTGTATTTTTCATATCATACAGGCTTAAAATTTGGATACTTTTAATGATATCCTGAGATAAAAGAGATTCTACTTGAATTTGATTTGAAATTAAAATAAATAGATTTGAATCATGAAATCAGATTTACCAGACCTAAAATAGATATTCACTCTTTCATTATATATAGACCTGCGGCAGAATGCAAGCCAAAACAGCTTAGAACTATGACACTAATTAATTGACATTGTGCGCACAAAAAAAACAAAACGCTGCCGCAAAATGCTAACATATAACATTCTGCTGCAGCTTTTTGTTTTTAATCTATCTCTTTAAATAAAATCTTCTCCCAGCTTCTCTGCCGCCGCGCGTGCAATCTGCTCCGGCGTGATCGGAAGCTCATAGAATCGTTTTCCGACTGCATTGTACACCGCATCAGCAATCGCCGGAAGCGGCGTGTTGATAACAATCTCGCCGATCGACTTTGCTCCGAACGGACCAGATGGCTCATAACTGCTCTCAAATTCAACGTTTAAATGTCCATAGTCAATCCGGGTCGGAATCTTATACTGCATCAGGGAATTTTCACGCACACCACCCTGTGCATTGCGGGTAATATTTTCCGTCAGCGCCATGCCGATTCCCTGCATCAGACCGCCCTCAACCTGCAGGCGGGACAGATTCGGATTGATCGGTGTACCGCAGTCTACCGCTGCCGCATAATTAATAACGCTGGTTTCGCCTGTCTCCATATCAATCTCAAGCTCAACCGCACCTGCCATAAACGGAGGCGGGGAAATGTGGGCGGTTCTCGACTCGGTTACCTCCAGCGGAATTTCATGCCCGTACATGGATGCCGTTGCGATATCAGCCAGAGCGATCTTCTTCGTCTCATCCCCGGCTTTTTCGGTTGTGAATACCTCTTTTCCGTCAAATTCCACTGCATCCGCCGGGACGCCCAGAAGCTCTGCACCCAGTTTACAGATCTGCTCACGCAGGCGCAGCGCACACCGTTCGGTCGCTTTTCCGGTCAGATAGGTCGTACTCGATGCATAAGAACCTGAGTCATACGGGGATGAATCCGTGTCCGCGCCCAGCACCGTGATCGCGTCGATTGGACATTCCAGCACTTCCGCCGCAATCTGCGCCAGAATCGTGTCACAGCCGGTTCCCATATCTGCCGCTCCGAGCGACAATGTATAGAACCCTTCGTCGTTGACTTTGAGACGGGCACTTCCGACATCCATCGCCGTGATTGCCGATCCCTGCATCGCCATACCCATGCCGACGCTGCGGACCTTGCCATTGCCCATGTCACGCACCGGATATTTGTCTTCCCAGCCGATCATCTCACGCACTTTTTTTACACAACGGTCGAGTGCGCAGCTTGTATTAACCTGATTATAATATGCTGGCATCAGATCGCCCTCTTTAACCATGTTTTTCAGGCGGATCTCAAAGCGATCCATCTGAATCTGGTCTGCCAGCTCATTGACCGCCGACTCGATCGCGAAAAGTCCCTGTGTCGCACCATAGCCACGGTACGCGCCTGCCGACATGATATTCGTATAGACAACATCGCTGATAAAGCGGAATGCTTCGACACTTCCATACAACGGGATCGATTTGTGTCCTGACAGCCCAACGGTTGTCGGTCCATGCTCGCCGTAAGCACCGGTATTGGACAATGTGTAAAGATCGATGCCGCGGATCGTGCCGTCCTTCATCGCGCCCAGACGCACATGCATCTCCATCTCATGGCGCGGCGAAGACGCCGTCTGTGCCTCCATCCGGCTATAAATCAGCTTCGACGGTTTTTTCGTCATCCAGGTAACGAATGCCGGATAGACTTCACAGACCGCCGTCTGCTTCGCACCAAAACCCCCGCCGATTCTCGGCTTGCTCACGCGCACCATCGACTTCGGGATATGAAGCGCATTTGCCACGATTCTGCGGCAGTGGAACACGATCTGCGTGGAACTTAAAATATTTAATCTTCCGTAGGTATCGATCGAACAATAGGTACGGAATGTCTCCATCATCGTCTGCTGGCACGGCTTTGTGTGGTATACATGATCAATCACGATGTCGCAGTCCTTTAAAACCGCCTCGACATCCCCGTTGCCGCACTCATCGTGCGCGCAGAGGTTGCGCTTGTTGTCTGCGCCGACCGGAGCAAGACTCTCCCAGTTGTCCTCTGGGTGAACCAGGATCGGGTTGTCCTTTGACGTATGGAAATCCAGAACCGGCTCTAAGACTTCATACTGTACCTTGATCAGGCGGAGTGCTTTATCGACACATTTTTCATCTTTTCCTGCTACAATCGCCACGATATCGCCCTGAAAACGGACATGGCGGTCGATCAGGAGACGGTCATACGGGCTCGCCTCCGGGTATGTCTGCCCCGCCTGTGTGTAGCGCTTTGCATCCTGCGGCACATCCTCCCAGGTATAAATTGCCTCGATGCCCGGAACTTTCATTGCGATCGCGGTGTTGATCGTTTTTACCATCGCATTCGCATACGGGGAACGCAGAAGTTTGACGATCAGGCAGTCCTGCGGCGCCAGATCATCCACGTAAACCGGCTGTCCGGTTACCAGCTGCATCGCATCTTTTTTTCGTACAGAAGTATTGACTACTCTCATTCTGCCGCCTCCTTCTGTTTTTCTCTCTTCCAGTCTAAAAATGCCAGAATGCCGCGAAGCTGTCCTTCATAACCGGAACAGCGGCACAGGTTTCCTGCCAGATATTCGCGGATTTCATCCTCCTCCGGGAACTCTTTTTCCCGGAACAGCGCCAGCGCATTCATGATAAAGCCCGGATTACAGAAGCCGCACTGTTCGGCTCCCTGATCGGCAATGAATGCGCCAAATTCTTTTGCCTCCTCCTGGAGTCCTTCCAGCGTCGTCACGCTGTGACCGTCCGCCCGCGCCGCCAGCACGGAACAGGAAAGCACTGGTTTTTCATCCAGAAATACGGTACAGAGTCCGCAGTTTGCCGTCTCGCAGCCGCGCTTGACACTGTAACAGCCCTGACTGCGTACCAGATCAATCAGAAGCGTATCCGGTTCAATCTCCGGGGAAATCTTCGTTCCATTTAGAGTAATCGTTATCTGCATCATATGTGAATCTCCTAATATTCATACTGTTATACGATCATTTTATTGTCCTATTTCGTTTAGCACTCTTCCAGCACACGCACCGCCCGCTTTATCAGAACACCGGTTAAATGTTTCCGGTATTCAGCGCTGCCGCGCATATTTGAAGACGTCTGAACCTGATCACGGATCCACTTTGCAAGACAGGCTGCTTTCTTCCCGGTCTGCGTCTTGTCCTGCTTTTCTCTGGTATCGGCATCCGCATCTGCTTTTGTTTCAGCCTTTTGCTTTTCCTCTATAAGCGCCTGTATTGTCTCCGCTGATGCCTCGAACAACACAGCACGCCCCGGACGTGCACCGATGCTAAAACGATATGCTCCATCCGCCCGTTTCGCCGCCGCACAGGTCAGCACTGGAAAATCAGTCTGCGTATTCCGCACAGACTGGTAGTGATATACGGCTTTGTCTTTATGGACAATTAATTTGACTAAAATGTCCCGACCGCCGATCTGTTTTGCAAATTCCACCAACGGCATCCGTCCAGCTTTGTAAAGTTCCACTTCGGTGTCCATCGCCAGGAACATCGTCAGGACATCTGAAAATCCAAATCTGCCATAGATACTGCCTCCGACTGTCGCCAGGTTCCGAAGCTGCACGCCGACGATATGGCGCACCGACTCGCGCATGGCACCATCTGTGTATGCCGCCAATCCCGGATGTTCTTCCAGCTGGCGCAGGGTAACCATCGCGCCAATCTCAAACGCATCCTCTGTCTCCTCTATCTGATCCAGCCCCAGCCCTGAAATATCAATCGCGGTTCCTACATTGCCCCGGCTCATCTTCAGCCAGATCATACCGCCTATCACCCGGTTCGCTTTTTTCTGATTCAGCTCCCAGGCTTCCTCCAGGCTTTCTACCCGTTTATATTCTCGAATCGTCATCATAGGTTTTTCCTCTTTTTCATCTATTTCTTAAATAACAAAATTATCCATCTTTTATTATAGCATAAAACATGGTATAATTCCGTTGTTATTTTTAAAATACAACGAGACCCCTTTTTCCAGAAAAGATTAGGAGGATTTGATAAAAACTATGAAACCATCCATCCGTACCTACCTCTGCAATGACGAAAACCATCGTTTCTTTGGCGAAGGTCCTCGTCAGCTTCTTCATGCCATCGATGAAACCGGCTCGCTCCGCTCCGCCGCTCTGTCCATGAATATGGCGTATACAAAGGCACTTCGGATTATCCGCGATGCCGAAACCACACTTGGATTTCCGCTGACCGTCCGCACCACCGGCGGAAAAGGCGGCGGTGGCAGCCAGATAACGGCGGAGGCGAGGGAGTTTCTGGCTAAGTATGAGGCATATCGGGATGCGTGTACGGAGAGTGGACAACAGTTATATGAAGATTTTTTTTGCAGGCGGAAATCTGTTTTTTTCTCTTCTGGAACACAAACGTCCTCTTTCACTTGTTTGCAAAATTCAAACGAGGTCCGGATCGCCTGCATCATTATGGCCTCCGGTCTTGGAAAACGTTTCGGCTCGAACAAGCTCATGGCTTCGTTCCACGGTGCTCCGCTCATCCACTCGGTACTGGATGTGACCGGTTCTGTTCCGCTCTTTGCCGATCGTCTCGTTGTGACGCGCTCCCGGGAGGTTCACGATTACTGTCAGTCCCTGGGAATTCCGGTGCTGATTCATACTCTTCCCAATCGGAACGAGGCGCTCTGCCTGGGACTTACACACATGTTAAAAAGGCACCCGGATTTATCAGGCTGTCTCTTTGCACTCGGCGATCAGCCGCTTCTGCGTCCACGGACACTGGAACGGATATGCCGGCGCTATCTCGAATGCAAAATATCACCAGGTCACTCTGAATCTGTTTTCCCAGATTCTGATTTTACCATTTTGGAATCAAAATTGCCTCAAAATTCAGGAATTGCAGAAAAATCACCGATCGTACAGCTCTGCAGCATCCAAATGACGGCTTCTCCCGAACCTTCCGTCTCAACCACCGTCGGAAGCCCGATTCTCTTCGACCGGGCATATTTTGACGAACTGCTCCATCTACCGGAAAAAGCTGGCGGAAGCCATGTTCTCCGCCAGCATCCGGACGTTGTCCAGTATGTGACTGCCGAAGTGCCGGAGGAATTGATGGATGTAGACACGCCGGAGGAGCTCAAACGCCTGGAGAATCTGGTAACAATCGAATAAAACTATAAGGACTGACATCACACATGCAGCATGATGCCAGTCCCTTTTTATCAATCTACGTATCACTTTCAGCCATACATTCCATATTTTATAGATGGATCTTATATTTTTATGTACCTATGACCTTTTTCTAATCTTCCTATTTCTTACGCCTCATCCTTCGGCAGCAGCACATTCAGGATAATCGCCATGAAAGCTGCCGGAACGATACCAGATCCGCCGAATACAAGCTGAATTGCTTCCGGCATCTTGGAAAGGATGGTTGCATGTGCACCCATGCCGTAACCAACACCCAGTGCAACAGAGACGATGGTCAGGTTGCGTGAAGTCATCTTCTCTTTCGTGATAAGCTGAATACCGCTAACTACGATCGAAGAGAACATCATAACCGCTGCGCCTCCCAGTACCGACTGCGGCATGATCGAAACGATCGCACCCAGCTTCGGAATCAGACCGCACAGAATCAGGAACACCGCACCGGTTGCAAGTGCCATGCGGTTGACTACCTTTGTCATTGTAACCAGACCTACGTTCTGGCTGAACGAAGTGTTCGGAAGAACACCGAACAGCGCCGCAATACTGGAACCAAGTCCATCGCAGATAACGCCGCCGGAAAGCTCTTTATCGGTCGCCTCACGGTCCATACCGCCCTCAACGACACCGGAAATATCTCCGACCGTCTCAACAGCGGTTACAATAAACATGATAAGAACCGGCAAAATTGCGCGCATATCAAAGACAATTTTAACCGGGACGATCGGCGGAATGCTGATCCAGCTCGCCTGTGCTACCTTATCCCAGTTTAATACCCATGCTTTGGTATATTCGGTTCCGTCCGCTGCAATGCCCGTGTGCGGAAGCACCAGACCCATGATGAATGCTACAGCATAACCGGCAATAATTCCGACCAGAATCGAGGAAGAACTTAAATATCCCTTCGTTCCGTGCTTCACTGCCAGAATCACAATCAGGACAAAAATAGCAAGCAGCATATTTTCCATGGAACCAAAGTCCTGCGCCGAGCTGCCGCCGCCGAAGGAATTGACGCCGACCCCGATCAATGACAGACCAATCGAAAGAACGACCGTACCTGTTACGACCGACGGGAAAAATCGGCGAAGCGGCTTTAAGAAGCATCCAAGCACACTCTCGAACAGACCGCCGATGATCGAAGCACCCATAATGGCGCCGTACGCTAAAATACCGCCGCCCATCGTAGCCGCCACGCTGTTGAATACACCGATGAAACCAGAGCTGGTTCCCATGATAATCGGAACCTTGCCGCCGACCGGACCAACCGAAAATAACTGCAGCAGCGTGATCAGTCCCGCCACCAACATCGCATTCTGCAGAAGCTCGATCTGCAGCTGTGCCAGATCGTTTCCGCCCGTGATACCACAGGCGCCTGTGATGATCAGAAGTGGTGTCAGGTTACCGACAAACATCGCAAGCACGTGCTGCAGTCCCAGCGGAATCGCCTGTTTTAACGGCATCTTCGCCTCAAACTCATAGGCAGGTCCCGTAAATTTCTTTTCATTTTCCATAGATTTTCTCTCCCTGTACCCAATTTAAAACTACCTTTTTACTCAGTTTCCAAAACATTCTCAATTATAAAAAAAAGCATATGAACTGTAAAGATTGTTTTTTCATTTGTATATTATTTTTCATTAAGTAAGTTATAAGTATTACTTATAATTTACTTACCCAGTCCACAATATCACCAAATACCTCTTCCCGGTTGGTCTCATGAAACAGTTCATGCCTTGCCCCCGGATAAAGTTGCATCGCCACATTGGTACATCCGGTTTCTTGCAGATCTTCCATCGCGCGCCGCACACCGCGTCCGCCTTCTCCGACCGGGTCCTCCTCTCCCGATATCAGCAGAATCGGCAGATTTTTCGGAATTCCATCAAAGCCTCTCTTCCGCTTCAAATCCAGCATGACCTGGAAAAAATCGACGAATGCCCCATCGGTAAATAAAAACTGGCAGTATGGATCCGCCTCGTATTTTTCATCCTCCTCCGTCACGCGCGACAGCCATTGATGTTCCGTTTTTCCTTTTTCAAAATAGCGGTTATAGCTTCCAAGAACCAGCTGGTGCAGCCGCTCATTTCGTCCATTTCTTCCTTCCAGCCACGCTGCCGCTGCCACGACGGTTCCGCCCAGCCACAAAAGTGGTTCCGGCTGGCTTCCGGTTCCCATGAAAATTGCGCCGTCCAGCCATTCTCCATAATGCGTGATAAAACGGCGTCCAAAAAACGAACCCATGCTGTGCCCCAGAAGAATATGCGGAATGCCCTGAAACTTGTGTTTCGCAAAACGTGCCACCTGCGCCATCGCACCGTTCACGCGGCGGACACCATTTTTCTCCGCGAACTCGCCTAATTCCCCTGGTTTTGCTGTCCGTCCATGTCCCGGATGATCGTGCCCGATGACCGCAATCCCCGCCCGGTTCATCGCCTGTGCAAATTCTTCGTATCTGCCAATGTGCTCGATCATACCGTGCGCCACCTGAATGACCGCCCACGGTGTTTCCTCCGGCTCCCAGCAGATGCCATGGATTCTGCCGCTCCCATTCTGAAATGGAATATAAAAATCTTTGCCCTGTGCCATCCTGATTTCCCCGCTTTCTAAATGCTATACCGAATTAGCTCTCTCAACATTGCCTGAAATATTTTTTATTTTCCTGTTTTATTGAAGCATATAATTTTCAGATCCTTTTCATATACAGGATACCACAAAAACACTCTATTATACGATTTTCCCCCTTAAAAAAAGAATGTGCCTTGTTGTGTAATAGGGAATTCCAAGGAATTTTCTATTACACAACAAAAGCTCCATCTTTCGACGGAGCTTCTGCAGTCATACGTTTTATATATCGTATGTCATATATTCATGAATCAGTGATTCATTAATTGTTTGAATACAGAGTAACGAGCTTGTTCAGGTACTGGTATCTAGCCTTTGCCTCTTCCTCGTTCTTTGCATCCAGCGCGCCGGCTCTATCCGGATTCTTCAGAGCCAGAGATGCGTAACGAACCTCACCCTTTAAGAATGCCTGGTAGTCACCTGTCGGTGCCTTGCTGTCCAGAGTGAACTTCTTGTCCTCTGCAGCCGGATTGTAACGGAAGTTGTGCCAGTAACCGCACTCTACCGCCAGTTTCTCCTCGGTCTGAGCCTTGTCCATACCTTTCTTGATACCGTGGTTGATACACGGAGCATATGCAATAACTAAGGACGGACCCGGATATGCCTCTGCCTCAGCGATTGCCTTAACAGTCTGAGCATAATCAGCACCCATGGAGATCTGGGCAACGTATACATAGCCATAGCTCATAGCGATGGAAGCAAGATCTTTCTTCTTCACATCTTTACCACCTGCTGCGAACTGTGCAACTGCACCGGTCGGAGTTGCCTTAGAGGACTGTCCGCCTGTGTTGGAGTAAACCTCGGTATCATATACCATGATGTTGATATCCTTGCCGGAAGCAAGTACGTGGTCAACACCGCCGAAACCGATATCGTAAGCCCAACCGTCGCCACCGAATACCCACTGGGATTTCTTAGCGAGGAAGTCTTTGTTCTTCACAATATCCTTGCAGTTCGGGCAGTCGATGCCGTCCAGAGCCTCTACCAGCTTGTCGGTAGCTGCGCCGTTCAATGCACCGATTCCGTAAGTATCCAGCCACTCTTTGCAAGCTGCTTTCACTTCATCGGTCGCCTGTTCTGCCGCCATCACAGCCTCAACCTTACCCTTTAAGCCGTCACGGATTGCGTTCTGAGCCAGAAGCATACCATAACCGAACTCTGCGTTGTCCTCGAACAGGGAGTTGTCCCAAGCCGGGCCCTTGCCAGCCTTGTTCATGGTGTAAGGTGTGGACGGTGAAGAGTTGCCCCAGATAGAGGAGCATCCGGTTGCGTTGGCAATGTACATACGATCGCCGAACAGCTGAGTAATCAGTTTTGCGTACGGAGTCTCGCCGCATCCTGCACAAGCGCCGGAGAACTCAAGTAACGGCTGTTTGAACTGGCTTCCCTTAACGGTTGTCTCTTTATATTTATCAATGACATCCTGTTTGATCGGAAGTGTCTGACCGTAGTCATAACCCTTCTGAGCCTCCAGATTCTTGTCAAGACTTACCATCGTAAGTGCTTTCTCACCCTTCTTGCCCGGGCAGACATTTGCACAGGAACCACATCCGGTACAATCCAGAGAAGAAATAGTCATCACGAACTTGTACTGCGGCATACCTGTAAGCGGCAGTGTCTTTGTTCCTTCCGGAGCGGCAGCAGCCTCTTCCTCGGTCATCGCGATCGGGCGGATAACTGCGTGCGGGCACACATAAGAACAGAAGTTACACTGGATACAGTTGTCCGGATTCCAAACCGGTACATTGACTGCGATACCACGTTTCTCGTATGCAGCGGAACCAGACGGAGTTGTACCATCTACATAATCGGTAAATGCAGATACCGGCAGGTTGTTACCCTCCTGAGCATTGACAGCAGCCTGAACGGTATTGACAAACTTAACAACGTCTGCTCTTCCCTCGGTTGCGTGAGTCATCTCAAGTCCCTCGTCCTCGCCGTTCTTCCAGCTTTCCGGAACCTGAATCTCTACAACGTTCTGAGCGCCTGCATCGATAGCAGCCCAGTTTTTCTTAACAACATCTTCGCCCTTACGACCGTAGGTTGCCTTTGCAGCAGCCTTCATCAGTTCGATCGCTCTCTCCTCCGGAATAATATTTGCCAGCTTGAAGAATGCGGACTGAAGGATGGTATTGATACGGGTCGGACCCATACCGGTCTCGATACCCAGTTTAACACCGTCGATGGTGTAGAATTTAATCTTGTGGTCAGCGATGAACTTCTTAACCTGTCCCGGTAAGTGCTGCTCCAGCTCTTCCATGTTCCACGGGCAGTTTAACAGGAATGTACCGCCGTCAACCAGTTCCTGAACCATGTTGTACTTACGGATGTAAGCCGGGTTGTGACAGGCAACAAAGTTTGCCTTGTGGATCAGGTAGGTGGATTTGATCGGTTTATGACCGAAACGAAGGTGGGACATTGTAACACCACCAGATTTCTTGGAGTCATAATCGAAGTAAGCCTGTGCGTACATATCGGTATTATCGCCGATGATCTTGATAGAGTTCTTGTTTGCACCTACAGTACCGTCGGCACCAAGACCCCAGAACTTACAGTTTACAGTTCCTTCCGGAGTGGTAACAAGCGGTGCGCCAAGCTCCAGGGAAAGGTTGGTAACATCATCTACGATACCGATGGTGAACTGTTTCTTGGTTGTGTTCTCATATACAGCTACGATCTGAGCCGGTGTGGTATCCTTGGAACCAAGTCCGTAACGACCTGTGAAGATCGGAGTCTGATCGAATTTTGTACCCTTTAATGCTGCTACTACATCAAGGTAAAGCGGCTCGCCAAGGGAACCTGGCTCTTTGGTGCGGTCTAATACGGAAATCTGCTTAACTGTATCCGGAATAGCGTCTACCAGTGCGCTGGCTACGAACGGACGGTACAGGCGAACCTTTACAACGCCGACTTTCTTTCCAGCTGCTACGAGGTAATCGATCGTCTCCTCGATGGTATCGTTGACAGAACCCATTGCGATGATAACGTGCTCTGCATCCGGAGCGCCATAGTAGTTGAACAGCTTGTAGTCTGTGCCAATCTTCTCATTGACCTTGTCCATGTATTCCTGAACAATCGCCGGAAGTGCATCGTAGTACGGGTTGCAAGCCTCTCTTACCTGGAAGAAGATATCCGGGTTCTGAGCAGAACCGCGCTGACACGGGTGGTTCGGGTTCAGTGCATTCTTACGGAATGCATCGATTGCATCCATATCTGCCATATCTTTCAGATCTTCATAATCCCAGGTCTCGATCTTCTGAATCTCATGGGATGTACGGAAACCATCAAAGAAGTTAATGAATGGAATCTTGCCCTTGATGGATGCCAGATGTGCAACCGGGGTTAAATCCATAACTTCCTGTACGCTGGATTCACACAGCATCGCGCAGCCTGTCTGACGGCACGCATAAATATCAGAATGGTCACCAAAGATGGATAACGCATGGCTGGCCAGTGCACGAGCAGAAACATTAAATACGCCCGGGAGCTGCTCACCTGCAATTTTGTATAAGTTCGGGATCATCAGAAGCAGACCCTGGGAAGCGGTGTACGTGGTTGTCAGCGCACCTGCTGCCAGAGATCCGTGTACTGCACCTGCTGCACCTGCCTCAGACTGCATCTCTGTAATCTGAACTGTGTGGCCGAAAATATTGGTTCTTCCGTCTGTTGCCCATTCATCGGTAGCCTCAGCCATCGGAGAAGAAGGGGTAATCGGATAGATAGCTGCCACGTCGGTGTATGCGTAAGAAGCATGCGCTGCTGCGTGGTTTCCATCCATGGTTTTCATCTTTCTTGCCATAATGAATATTCCTCCTATTGATAGTGAATGTATTCAGTAATAAATCTCCCCAAATAGATTGTCCTGGAAATTTACCTGATAATATTATAACAAATTCTCGTCAAAATGCAAATAAATTTGATTTATATCCGGTATTATTTTTCGAACAATTACAAAAAAGCTGTCTACTGTTTTTTCAGATAGTCGATAAAACCATAAAATATGAAAAAAAGCGCCGCCAGATGAAGAAAGACTCTCCATCCAGCGGTGCTTTTCATTCAAATGCCGCTTGAATGCCCTTTTATCATTCATTTTTGCAATCTATCTTACAGCACTTTCTATATTTCACCTTAGTTTTGCCTTGATTTTAATTGCTTCCAGGTCCATTTGCTTCCACAACCGGGTTCGTTTCCTCTGGCTCTGGAGTTGTCTCCTGTGGTCCTTCGTTGGATGCCGCCGCTGTCGTGGTCGGAGCTTTTGTCTCGCCGTCAGGGCTGGACGGTGCCGCTGTGGTTGTCTCATGTGCCGCTGTGCTCTCATTAGCTGCATTTGTCTCAGCTGCGGTGCTCTCTGCTGCCGCCGTTGTCTCCGTTGCGTTGGTCGCTACAGTAGCGGAACTGTTACGTTTGATTTGCGCTGCCTTTCCACGATAGCTGCTATTGTGAAAAAATTCACGACTCACTTCTTTATCATTCTCATAGGTAACCAGATCCGTGGACCAGCGGCTGCCCGGAGTCGCTGCCTTTGTCTGCACTTCCTGACCCGGCTGCAGGGAACCATCCTCGGTATAAACCGCAGACGGCGGATCAATCTCGCCTGTCTTCTCAGAAGACATACGAATCTTGACACCCTCTTTCAGAATCGGAACTCCATACAGTGCGATCGTCAGTTTTCGATCAGATGCGCTGAAGCTTGCCTTGATAGCCAGCGGATATTCCGAGTTGTTGACGAACTTGAAGTCCGGTCCGCCGTAGCTGACTGCCGCATCCTCGCCCGGTGTAACGTAGGACGGCTCGTAGCTGTGTGCGTGGCGCTCCGTACTTTTAAGCCCCGCAAATACAACCGCGTTATATAAGGTCGAAGATACCTGGCAGACGCCGCCGCCTGGCTCCTGGACAACCTCGCCATTTAAGTATGCGGTTGCCGGCTTGTAGCCTTTTTCTTCGGTTCTCGCACCGGTCGTATTGTTAAAGGAAAATTCCTGTCCTGGTTTGACAATCGTTCCGTTTAACGCTGCGACCGCCAGACGGATATTCTCGTTTCGGTTGCTGTTGGAGGTCGTCGTGGTTGTGTAGGTGGACATTGTCTTGTACTTATCCTGTACCGACGAATCCGCTGCGACTTCCTTCGTCTCTGCGGTCAGAACGGCATCAAACTCTTTCTTGTCAATCGCATCGACCATCGCCTGTGCCAGCTTGTCCTGATCGATGACAAGTCCCTTGGTGCCCTCGCTGAACTCAAACTTGCCCGTTTCCTTATTGTAACCGGAGATACCGCCGCTCTTGGCTGCCATGTTCCAGTTTCCGGCAATCAGTGCTGCCTCTGCCTTGGCATCCTCGATCATATTTTCCGTGTTGATTTCATATGTCTCACCCGGTTTCAGATCACTTGCATAGATCTCCTCGAGAAGCTGATCAACTTTATCCGCCATCAGATTGGTGACGTCGGCCTCTTTGTCCTCGTATTTGACCTTCATCTTCCAGTCAAATGAATCAAGGATCGCCTTGCGCGCCTCCTCCTGCGTCATTCCGTAAATATTGACGCCGTTGACGGTCACCGCTCCATCTGCCACGGTACTCTCCTGTACGGCATCCGATTCGGTCGCCCCGCCTGCCGCGCTGCCCCCACCGCACCCGCGGGAGGCAATCGCCGCTATCAGGATAACCGCCAGGACACCGATCACGATCAAAAGGATCTGTGTAATATCCAGACGGTTTCTTCTCTTCTTTTTATAACGCCCGGAAGTATGCCCACTCCGACCGGCTGCCGCCCGGTTCATCGCAGTATCCCGGCGTCCCGTGCTTGTGTGCGCATCTGTACTTTTTGTATGGCTGGATGTTCCGGACGACGAACGATGCCCGGTACTGCTATGTCCGGCACGGCTGTACGAACTCAGCGTTCCGCCCTCCAATCCTCTATGTTCAAAATTCCTTCCTCCTGAAGAATTTCTGTTGTACTCACTCATTTTCCATCACCTGTCCGTCTTTTCCATGAAATTTTATTATATGTGTTTATTTGAAAATATCCCTGCTACAGTATAGCACAATTCTAGGAAAAGAAAATAACATAATTCTTAAATTAACTTATAAATTTTTTTGATCCCCACAACCTTTTCCTGGTACAAATTTCCACAGCCGCTCTGTTTTTTGTATAACGCTTCTTCTTTCAAATATATCTGATGTAAACAATCATTTTTGTTCCTGTTTACACACTGGCAAACTGCAGCGGGTATCTGCCGCATACTTGACTTTTCCATCTAATGCGGGTAGTCTTACAGCAGAAGGAGGTCTGCATCTATGCAGTTAATTGATTTACACGTTCATTCTACTGCTTCGGACGGAACACTCACGCCCACCGAAGTGACAAAGCTGGCGCTCCAATGCGGTCTGACCGCCTATGCGCTGACGGATCATGATACAGTTGACGGCGTTGCGGAAGCCATGCAGGCAGCCGAGAACTCCTCCCTGACTGTCATTCCCGGTGCCGAATTTTCCAGTCCTTATAAAGGAAAAGAAATCCATATTCTGGGGCTCTACCTGAACCCGCACTGCCCGGAACTTTTATCTGCACTGCGGCAGGTCCGCGAGATCCGCAACCGGCGCAATGAAGAGCTTCTCGCTTTATTTCAGGCAGATGGATTTCCCATTAAATATGAAGATTTAATTCACGGAAATGAACACACTGTCATCACCCGTGCCCATTTTGCACGCGCACTGCTTGAAAAAGGCTGTGTCACTTCGGTCAGCCAGGCATTTGATAAATACCTCGGGGACGGCAAAAAATATTACCGCCCGAAGCAGATGATTGAGCCGGAGGAAGCGATCCGCCTGATCCGTGTAGCTGGCGGTTTACCAGCGCTCGCACATCCTCTCCAGTATAAACTTGGCTGGAAAAAGACCGAGCAGCTTCTCTCCTATTTAAAAGAAGCCGGAATGATGGGCATCGAGATTTATTATTCCTCACACTCTCAATCCGACAGTCTTCATTTACGTGAAATAGCTTCGCGTCTCGGTCTGGTCTCCACCGGCGGTTCCGATTTTCACGGTGCCAACAAACCAGATATCCATCTTGGAAGCGGCTACGGCGGTCTGCGGGTTTCTGCACTGCTGCTGGACAACATAAAAGCCCGGTTACAGCAGAAAAACAGCTAAAATGCTGATTTACCCGCTCACGCTTCTATCGGTTCCGTATGTTCAGGCATTTACAATCTATATGAAAACTTCTTCATGAACCTGCTGAACAGACGTCTGTTTATATGTTTACATATGATAGAGCGCCTGCTCAATCCCTTCTTCCGAGACGGACTCCGCCAGTACGGCTTTCATTCCCGCCGCGCTGGCGGTTTTTTCTGTCTTTTCTCCGATACAGACGGCTGTAAATCCGTTCAATGTCTCCTTATCCGGCTGTAAAATATCCAGGAATCCCTGTACCGTCGATCCGCTCGTAAACGTGGCCGCATCGATCGCGCCCTCTTTTAGGAGTTCACGGATGCGCGCTGCAAGCGGCGATTCCTCCGGCGTGATCGTATCGTAAAGTGTCACATCCATATAGGATATTCCGGCAGCTTCAAATGCCTGCGTCAGTTCCGGCGAACCATGTCTGGCGCGCAGGATGCATACGCGTTCGTTCTGCTTCACCCGTTTTGCCAGCCCTTTTCCGAGATCTGCCGCATAAAAGCGCTCCGGAATATAATCTGGGTAAATGCCGTGTTCCCGGCAGACGGACGCGGTTCCCTCGCCGATCACAGCAAAACGCAGATGGGAGAGGCTCCTGAAATCTTTCTGCATCCGGTTCAAAAGCTCAAAGAAATATTGTGCCCCTGCCGGACTCGTGAGCACCAGCCAGTGATACGATTCCAGATTCCGAACCAGTTCATACAGTTTTTCTTTATCCGCTGTGCCAGCATCCGCTTTTTCTGATTTTTTCCAGACCGGTTTTAACTCAATCGTCGGAAATTCCAGCACCTCCGCTCCGGCATCGCGCAGATGTTCCGCCAGCTTCTGGCTGCGCTCCTTCGGGCGGGTAATCACGATCCGTTTTCCTGCCAACGGCTTTTCTTCTCTCCATGCACACGTATCAGCAAGCGCACAGACCTCCCCGATCACAAGGATGGCAGGCGCCTTGACGCCCTGACGCACACCCTCTTCCGGAAGTGTCTGCAGGGTTGCGCGGATCATTCTCTGGGACGCAAGGGTTCCGTTCATCAGAAATGCCGCCGGCGTCTCCGGTTTCATTCCCGCACTCAGAAGCCCTTCACAGATCCTCGGCGCATTCGCAACACTCATCAAAAAAATTAAGGTGCCGCCGACCCGAGCAAGTGCCTCAAAATCCAGAGCCGGCATGCCCTCCATACGATGTCCGGTAATCACATGAAACGATCCCGCCAATCCTCGGTGCGTCACCGGGATGCCAAAATATGCCGGAACTGCCAGGCTGGAGCTGATACCCGGAACCACCTCAAACGGGATCTGATGTTTCTTTAAAAATTCGGCTTCTTCGCCGCCGCGTCCAAAGACGAACGGATCCCCGCCCTTGAGGCGCACGATCGTTCCGCCCTTTTTCGCTTCCTCTAATAAAATTTCTAAGATTTCTTCCTGCTTCTTCGAATGGCGTCCACTCCGTTTACCAACGTCAATTTTCCGCGTGTGCTCCGGAATCCAGCCCAGTACCGCGTCGCCTGCCAAAGCGTCGTAGACGACGGCATCCGCCTGCTCCAGAAGTTCTCTGCCGCGCAGGGTAAAAAGCCCTGCATCGCCAGGGCCCGAGCCGATAAGGTAGACTTTCCCCAGCGGAGACAGTGCAGGCTTTCCCGATAACTGTTCCGCCAATTTTCTTCCAAGCTCCGCTGCTTTCTCTGCCTCCCCCTCAATGGAACCAATACGGACTTCTCCCGTTTCTTCCTTATAATAAAGACCTCGCAGCTTGATTTTTCCATTTTCAAGCACCGCCGAAGCTGCTGTCGGCGACGAACATCCGCCTCCAAGCGTGGCGACAAAGCCCTGTTCTGCCCTGGTTAAAACCGCAGACTCCTCAGAGTGAACCATTTTCACAAAAGGGATCTCCCGGTCACGCCGTCCCTGGATTGCCAGAATGCCCTGTCCTGCTGACGGGATCATTTCCTCCACAGAAAAATAACGGCTGATGCGATCTGCAAATCCCAGACGAATCAGCCCCGCCGCTGCCAGAATCAGCGCATCATATTCGCCAGAATCGAGCTTTCGCAAACGCGTGTTCAGGTTGCCTCGGATCCCCTTAAATTCTGCATCCGGGAATAATCTCTGCCCCTGTAGGACGCGGCGGCGGCTGGAAGTTCCAATTACCGGGTGTGCCGGAAGCTCGGATAAGCCTTCACGCAGAACCAGCACATCGCGGCAATCTTCGCGCTCTAAAAGCGCCAGCACCGGCAGCTCCTCCGGCGGACAGAGCGGCATATCTTTTAAGGAATGAACTGTCAGCTCGCACCGCCCTTCATAAAGCGCCTGATCCAGCTCTTTTACAAACAATCCCCTGCCGCCAACCGCATCGAGTGGACGGTCAAGCACCTTGTCTCCCGTCGTTTTCATCGTGATCAATTCAAATCCTGTCTCCGGACAGACATTCTGCATCGCTGCGATCGCCATCTTTGACTGAACAACTGCCAGCGCACTGTCGCGGCTGCCTACGCGGATCCTATTTTTATCTGTCAATTTTTAATCTCCTCTATAAAATATATTAAGTATCTTCTACCTCTGCCTCCGCCAGTACGCGGCGTACTTCTTTTGCCACACGATGCGTCAATCCCGGATCCGCTCCGCCAGAAATCAATCCGGCTGTCAGTTCTCTGCCCTGGGCGATCGCCGGGAAATAAAACTCTGACTGACTTTTATCGGAAGCCATATTAAACCAGACGGAATGGCTCGACGCATCCTCCTTGATCCCTGCGTCCGTCCCCGTCTGCCCGGTCGCTGCCAGCGCCATAAAAAAGTTTTTTTCCTGCCAGATCGTATCTCGAACTTCCTCATAGGTTTGTTCAATCAGACGGATTTTCCGTGAATCCGCCAGCTTCCGTATCTCTTCCGAAGTGTTCGGTGCAATCACCGTGATCGCTGCGCCAAATTTTTCCAGCACGCCGACCCGCCTCGATGCCACACTTCCAGCTCCCACAACCAGTACCTGCCGATCTGTCATATCTATAAAAATCGGAAAATAGGACATTTCTCTTCTCCCACTATTTTCGTTTGGTAACTGTTCAGTGCCTTCACAGTCACGCGCAATAAATCCGCAGACCTACTGAACAGTTACTTCGTTTGTTTCTATGCCACCGGAATTGAGTTCATCTCTTCAAAATCGTATTTCCGTATTATTATAAGGTTTCACGTTTTATAAATCAAGCATGAGGCAGATCTATTTTTCATTTTAGAACCTCTTTTGTTTCTGTTCACGGGTAGGCACTTTTGGAACCGAAAGTGCCGTAAGAAAACGTGGTGGCAGCAGGAATTTGCCGTATTGAAATGCGAAGCCACGGCAAATTCCGTTACTTTTTACGTATGCGTGTACAGTAACCCTCTTTTATTAATACCCGTATACGTAAAAAGTAATCCTTGTTTTGTCTTGCCAGAACAGTGCAGATTTTGTATACTTATAACACATTTAAATTCAATACAATGAGTATAAAAAGATTGACTAATACCAATAAAGGAGTTACAACGATGGAAGAATTTTACAAAGCAATCGAAGACAAGATCAAAGCTTCCGGCTATCCGGGCGAGGTAAACGGCGAGAATATCTACAACGACATCTGCGATCAGATGGAGGAAAAAGAAAATGGAACCTATCTGTTTCTCTCCAAAAAAGACAATGGCGTCGTATTTGAATACAAGGTAGACATTCTGGATGAGTCTTTCAATCTCTCCTATGTTCATATTACCGCAAATAACGACACGTTTCATATTGATTTTGACAATTAATAGACAATCTTTTCTTGGACATCCCTGTATTTTTGACATACAGGGATATTTTTTTAAGGATTTTTTTGGAAAATGTGAGCATTGCGCCCTTTATAGAGGTCTGTTATAATTATCATTGTTAAAAGATTGACGAAATTATAAACTGCACACAGGGTTGTGTGCCAATCCATGAAGGAGGGCTAAATATGAAAATCCAGAATATTTCCGATGTAAACACATTTTTTAAAGTAATTGATTCCTGCAAAGGAACCGTCGAGCTGGTTTCCCCGGAGGGCGACCGCATCAACCTGAAATCCAAGCTGTCCCAGTATCTGTCGATGGCAAATATTTTTTCCAATGGCTATATCAAAGAGCTGGAACTGGTTGCTTATGAGAAAGAGGACTTAGACCGACTGATTAAATTTATGTATCAGGGGGAGTAAGCTCTCTTCTAAGGTGTACACGGTATGTATCTTGCCGTTGTATAAAAAAATGTTTGAATGATACGATAGAAACTGTATAAAAAAGCTTCCTGGCTGCATGGCAGATTGGCTCTGCTGCACAGGAAGCTTTTTTCCGTTTTATGAATCTAAGTCAAACCGTTTCTCATACTTCACGCAGTAAACACGCAAACCTTCTAAACAGCTACGCTTCTATCCGCGCCAGCTCTTGAAAGACTTTTTCAATTTCTTCCCGCGACGCCCGGAATGTTCCCTGCACCATCTGGGTGCTCCCACCGCCGCGTCCCTGCAGACGAGCGTTTAATTCTTTTCCGAATGCACGCATATCACGGCCGAGGCTTCCGGCTGTGTAGTTATAACCTGACGCGTCATCGCCAGAGCACACCAGCACGGTCTCTCCTTTTTCCTGTTCCAATAGCAGATTTGCAAACTGACGCACCAGAACTGGCGTCATGCCCTGCTCAAATACAGCCAGCGCTTTCTGACCCTGCGGATAGACGTCTGCCTGCATGGTGAGAATGCGCTGCCAGAGGTGGTTGATCTCACCGTCCTTGCGCCCGCTCTCCTCTTTCAGATGGCTGACCGCCTCCGCCGCCTTCTCCGGTTTTGCAGAAAGCAGGTTAGAGATCGTCTGCATCTGCTCCGTCTTCGCCTCAAAATTCTCCAGCGCACGGTCACCACAGAGCATGGAGAAACGCACGCCGCCCTTGTAATTCATCAGGGAAAGCACCTTGATCACGCCGATCTCTCCCGTGTAATCCACGTGTGTGCCGCAGCAGGCACAGATATCCGCCCCCGGAATCTCTACGATGCGGACCTGACCGGTCAGCTCTTTCTTGCTACGGTAATCGATGGTTTTCAATTCCTCCTCACCCGGATATGTCACCTGTACCGGAAGATTCGCCCAGACAACCGCATTTGCCTTCTTCTCGATTTCCTTTAACTGTTCCCAGTTAAGCGGACCATTCAGATCGACCGTCACTTCATCGTGTCCCATATGAAATCCGACATTATCATATCCGTATGCGGCATGAATCAGCCCCGATATGATATGTTCTCCCGTATGTTGCTGCATGTTGGAAAAACGCTGTTCCCAGTCGATGGCCGCGTGAACGGTGCTTCCCACCTCCAGCGGAGCGTCCGTCTCATGAACAACCACGCCATGTTTCTCCTCCACATGTGTCACGTGCACTTCCCCGATCCGTCCGGTGTCCGACGGCTGTCCGCCGCCCTCCGGGTAAAATCCGGTCTGGGAAAGTTCCACCTCAAATCCGTGCTTTGCCGGACGGCAGGCGGTGACGATGGCATCAAATTCTTTTACATACGGTGTCTGATAATATAACGGTTCCATTTTCATTCCTCTTTTCATTTCGTTGTACAATGTTCTGTGACAAATCGTTATGGATAAACATCCATGTCGATCCGCCCGGTTATCTCGATTATTTCAACAAAAAATTTATAGTAAAATATTTCCGTCCTAATTTTCCTGATTTATGGAAACTGTGGCAAGCTGCCCCTCATATGATGAAGTGTATAGAAAATCTCGGAGGACATAACCATGAGTGATTTAGCGGCTACCAACTGCGGTTGCGGATGTGATAACAACGGAGGAAGCTGCGGCTGTAATTGTGGCTGTGGATGCGGCGGTTTCGGCAACAACAACTGTCTCTTCCTGATTCTGATTCTGCTGTGCTGCGGCGGATGTGGCGGCGGATGCTTTGATCACGGATGCGGCGGCAACAACTGCGACTGCCTGATCTGGATCCTGCTCCTGTGCTGCTGCTGTGGCGGCGGTGGCTTTGGCTGCTGATAAACATCCGCCCATATCCAGCATATCTTTTGAGAATGCATCCATGTACATTTTAATACCGCAGATTTAACACCATCACATCTTATTTGCGCGTCAACTGATAAATCAATGCATTGCAGATCGCGGCGGCTACATTGCTGCCGCCCTTTCTGCCTCTTGCCACAATATAAGGAGTGTCCGGCAAGGATATAATCAATTCCTTGGACGGCACGACATTGACAAAGCCGACCGGCACGCCGATGATAAGCTTCGGATGGATTTTTCCCTCCTGAATCAACTCGTACAGACGCACCAGCGCGGTCGGTGCATTCCCAACTGCAAAAATACAGTCTTTTCCCATTTCTGCCGCCTTGTCCATGCTGGCAACCGCACGGGTGGTCCCGGACGCTGCCGCTTTCTTCGCGACATCCTCGTCCGCCATAAAACAGTAGACCTCACCGCCCAGCGACGCAAGCGCGCGCTTGTTGATGCCGGATTTTCCCATATTCGTATCAGTCACGATGCACGCCCCATTTTTCAGGGCTTCCAACGCCTTATCGACTGCGCCCGGTGAAAATACAAGCGAATCTGCGTACTCAAAGTCGGCTGTCGTGTGAATCACGCGTTTCACAATTGGTGCTTCTTTCTCCGGAAATGTCCGTTCCCCCAGCTCCTCGGTGATAATCTCAAAACTTCTCGCCTCGATCTCCGACGGCAATACCTGACTGAGTTCTTTCATTTTTTCATCCATCTATTTACACTCCCTCTTCCAGAATCCGGTAAATTGCTTCCATATCCAAGTACTTCCGCATCGTGTCTGCCAGCCGGTTGTACTGCTCTTCCCGGTATTTCTCATAATCAAACGATAATCCGCCGACTTCCGGCTCCATTCCTTTTTCTTTCATCAGCGCACAGACAATCGTCTCCGCCACCTCTGCCTTGTCAAAAATGCCGTGGACGTAAGTGCCGTAGAGGTTGTCCCGGCAGCAGCCATCCTGTTTTTCAGTGTGGTTTCCCGCCTGTTCTTCCCTGAGTTTCAATAAACTATGATTTACGGCTTTTTCCTGCTCCTTGATCACGTTCTTAACAATATCACCGCCGACCGATGATGTCTCTCCCATATGTATTTCATATCCTTCCGCCTCCATCCCCGAAAGCCCGGAAAAGATACCGCTGACCGTCCCGAAACATCCCTTGACCTGTGTCCTGGTCTTTTCTTCCTGAAACTGTGTCTGTAACGGCAGAAGTCCCATACCGGAGATCGTACGCCCAGGCACACCCGCCTCGGTTCCTTCCTGATCTGACAGCGTCTGTCCCATCATCTGATAGCCGCCGCAGATGCCCCAGATCGGCGTTCCTCCGGCTGCTTTCTTTAAAACTGCCGCTTCCAGACCATTCTGCCGCATCCAGAGCAGATCCTCGATCGTATTCTTCGTTCCCGGAAGAACAATCAGATCCGGTCGTCCCAGCTCAGACAGGCGGCTCACATAACGCACCGAAACGCCGGGGATCGGGTCAAAGACGTTCAGATCAGTGAAATTGGATAAACGCGGAAAGCGGATGGCTGCAATGTCGATCCATGCCTCTACATGTTTTTCAGATGACTCGTTTTCCTGTTTAAGGGTATTATTCCGCCCTGTGGATGAAAGGCGGCTGCTTAAGCTATCCTCGTCCTCGATATCCACGTCCATGTACGGAACGACGCCGACCACCGGAATCTTGCATAATTTCTCGATCATCTCAACACCTGGATCCAGGATCGTCTTATCGCCGCGGAATTTGTTGATGATAAGCCCCTTTACCATCGCCTGTTCATCCGGTTCCAGAAGCGCTACCGTTCCATAGAGCTGTGCAAACACGCCGCCCCGGTCGATGTCCCCGGCAAGCAGCACCGGCGCACCCGCCATGCGCGCCATTCCCATGTTCACGATATCATCCGATTTTAAGTTGATTTCCGCCGGGCTGCCGGCGCCCTCGATCACGATGATATCGTACTGTTCGGACAAGTGCTGAAACGCTTTCTTGATTTCCGGGATTAGCTGCTTTTTATACTTGAAATATTCCTTCGCGGGCATTGTGCCGATCGGAACACCGCGCACGATCACCTGAGAACCGACATCGCTGGATGGCTTTAAGAGAATCGGATTCATGTCCACCGATGGCTCACAGCCCGCCGCCTGCGCCTGCACTACCTGTGCGCGTCCCATTTCCAATCCCTCGCTGGTAATATAGGAGTTCAGCGCCATATTCTGCGATTTAAACGGCGCCACGCGGTAGCCGTCCTGCTTGAAAATCCGGCAGAGTCCCGCCGCCAGCAGGCTTTTTCCCGCATTGGACATCGTTCCCTGTATCATGATTGCTTTTGCCACGGTGAAATCCTCCTTATTTTTGAGTGTCTTACCAAATAATGGTTGCTCAAAGCTATTTAATTCGAAGCTATTTTGTGCTTAACCGAAACTATTTTTCTGCCATTTGTCCTTTCAAATGACAGAGGCTATTTTATGGGTTCGTGTAACTGTTCAGTACCTTCACAGTCACGCGCAAAAATCCATTAAAAATTGCCTACGGCAATGGGATTTTTGCCTGC
>ENA-UERM01000054-UERM01000054.1-human-gut-metagenome-genome-assembly--contig:-NODE-54-length-93606-cov-13.063413_pt1 | contig 93606 bp, 89 predicted proteins | sample MGYA00242983_ERZ507983 | MGnify/ENA primary metagenome ERZ507983 (study PRJEB26167, sample SAMN06115432) | human gut metagenome | host: Homo sapiens | place: China:Shanxi | collected 2015-04-29...
AGAATATGTCGGAACAGAAGTGTAGAAAAGTATATGTACCTGTGAATTTGGATGTGGATGCCGAGGGAAATATCCGCCCGCGCTTGATTCGGTGGATTGACGGACGGGTGTATGAGATCGACCGATTGAAGCATAAGTGTCGGGCTGCTTCCACGAAGGTAGGTGGCTGCGGAATCCGCTATACGGTCATGATCGGTGGGCATGAGAGTTTCCTGTACAACGAAGATGAAAAATGGTTCGTTGAAGCAAAGGAGCCGTGCCTATGATCCTTTCGCAGAAAAACATAGAAGAAATCGCTGTTGCAGTGATAAGAGATTTTCAAAAGTCCTTTTTCGGCAGCGAAGCAGATGATCCGGCAAGATTCGCACTTCAGACACCCATTGATCAGTTTGCATCCGATTATCTGAACCTGAAGGTGTCATTTCAAAAGTTGTCCTCGGACGGAAGCATCTATGGTCTGACCGCGTATGTGGATACAGAATATCAGATTGAAGTCGATGGAAGTCAGAGGAGCATCTTCCTGAAAACCAATGATGTGGTTCTGGACAAGAGCTTCATTGAACCGGAGAATATACGGAAACTCTGCGGAAAACGCAGATTTACGCTGGCACATGAGTGCGCTCACCAGATATTGTTTCAGCTGGATGCCGATGACCGAAAGATAGCCTGCCATAAGAGACCGGAAGTGAGGAAAAAAGGTTCCCGCGTTCTGAGAACGCAGGAAGATTGGAACGAGTGGCAGGCAAATTCGCTGGGAGCTGCCATCCTGATGCCCCAGTCAGAAGTGGATCGGGCGATGTGGTTCATCAACAGCAGAAAGCCTCTGACATGTTATGGATGGCGTTTTTATAACAAAGACCAGGTGAAGATAGATACTTTCTGTGGTGTCTTTGGCGTTTCGAGATCGGCAGCTGCTATCCGCTTGGAACAACTGGGCTATCTGAACCGGAAAAAGGATTATGAATATCGTGATCCATTGGAGGTGTGGCCATGAGCAGGAATATCAGAGTATCGGAACCATCTGCGGAAATGCAGATTAAAATCATCCGGGCAAAGGATGCGATTGCTTCGCAAAAGCCCAGGATTGTCAGGTGCCCTTATTGCCGACACAATTCAATCATCGTCTTTGAGGATACCAGAGGACATGTGCAGACCAAATGTAAGGCCTGCGGACGCGAGACCGTCTTCAATGTTTTGGAGATGAGAAGATTACGGAGATTGCAGCTCTACTATTCGTCTTTGAATGGTTGAGATGACAATAAATAACCCTATTAACACAATTTTATAAGTCATAGCTGTGCTGTGGAGCCGCTGACAGGCGAAGTCTTCCGAATGCCGCATGAGACAGAATTATGGGATACCCATGTTCTGTTTTATCGGCACAGGATTTTTCTTCACCGTCATGCGGCTCTTTTTTTGACCTTCCGTCGATCCGGTTCTGTACCGGCTGTGCGGAAGGAGAAACGTATGTATTTTGACGCAAAAGAGTTTGGTAAGAGACTTCACGATGTTCGCACTTCCCGTGGCATTACGCAGGAGGAACTGGCGGTTCGCCTGGGCCTGGCAAGCAAGCAGCATGTCAGCCGCATGGAGAACGGTGAACGCAGCTGCTCTATTGACTTGCTGATTGAACTGTCCTGCATCCTCCATGTCAGCACGGATTATCTTCTTATGGGCAGCGAGCCAAGCAAAGAGGAAGTCAAAAATGATCTTCTTAGTATTATTTCGGAGCTGTCTACGATTGCGAAGAAAATCTAAAAAGCATTAGGCGCAATATAACTGCTGACGGCGTAGAATCATGGTGGCTATCTTGGTGGATACCTTGATGGGTGTCATCCTCTAAGTTATCATGGGTTGCGTCATAGGACTTATCATTGGCTGTACCCATGATAGAGTGAGCATGAGTGATTTGAGCACCCTCACTGCCGTGGGCAATAAGGTGGATACAAAGATTCAAAACTGTGTGTGGGATGTCCGGCGATTTATCTTGCTCACTAACTTGGTCATTGACTAAGTTTTTCTGACTAAGTTGGTAATTTACATTTTTCAAGATGACTCTGAAATCTGTTGCCGTTGAGAAAATTTTCGGATTATATGCCGCTGTATATCCAGGCGGCTTTTCGGTTTCCCTGACGATTTTGCGTAGGCCGCTTCCATGACGCTCCATGTATTTCATGCGTTGGAACGGGTCAGCAATCACAGGGCTTGCCATATTGAACGGATACTTTTTAGTGTCAAAAACAAATCAGAAAATAAAAACGGAAAATCCGTTGATATTTTATGATTTGCGGCGTATAATAAGATTATAAGAAAATAAAAACAAAAAAACTGTTTTTAGAGGAGGACTACCTATGAAAATACTCCGCATCACCGCACAAGGACTCCCATTATTCAAAAAAGACTTGGATATTTGCTTTTATACGCAGCAACGTGTTTGCGAAGAGGACAAAGATAGTCTTTACCGTTTGACGGATAATTACTATCTCCACTCTGCCTGTGCTTTCATTGGAATTAACGCATCTGGCAAGACCTCGGTATTAAAGGTCATTAGCTTGGCCTTAAATATTGTGAAAAATGAGCCCATCAATCATGTGGAGGCAAAAAGCATTCTTGGCGGAGCGAAGAATGTTACAATCCGCACATATTTTTATGATAAGCGTAGCTACATCTGCTGCTTGGAAACTGTAATTGCGGCAAAGAAGTCGAAAACAGGGGAATATGTGTATTCGATTCTGTCTGAAAGCCTTTGGGAAAAACCGATTGCAACCGTTAAGTCGAAAAAGTATCTGACAGATTTTACAGGAATGAAGCCTGTAGAGCAGCGCAATAGCGATGAAGCATACCTTTCTGATGATGTCAGCTTTGTCATTGCACATAATAAAAAAGCGAATGATACAGTGGAAATATTCAGCCTGCTTTCCTATACGAATGTGAATGTGCTTCCATTTACCGAAGATATTCCATTGGAGGTAATTGCGCTTCTCGATCCGACCATTGAGAAATTGTGTTTTGAGCAGGCAGAGGGAAAAACATTTATCCACTTGAAGTTTAAGGATGAAGAAGAGATTATCCTGAATAATGCGGCAGACCTTGAGCAGTATCTGTCCTCTGGTACGATTAAGGGTATTATTACATTCTCGATGGTAAAGGAAGTTCTTCATTCAGGTGGTTATCTTCTGGTAGATGAAATAGAGAATCATTTCAACAAGGAAATTGTAACGACCTTAGTGCGCTTCTTTATGGACAGCCGACTGAACAAGAATGGCGGAACGCTTATTTTCACTACGCATTATCCGGAACTGCTGGATGAATATGACCGAAATGACGGAATTTGTATTGTAAGAAACCGTAATGGCATTACAGCAGAAAATTTGAGCCATATATTGAAACGTAATGATATTAAAAAGAGTGATGCCTACCAGAGCGGTTTCCTTGAGGGAACAACGCCAGCATATGAAGCGTATATGCGCTTGAAGAAAAGCCTGGCTGCTTCAATCAATTAAGGAGGCAGCAGAATGGAATTAGCAAAATATAAGGCGTGTATATGTGAAGGATCTGCCGAAGAAGCTATTATCGACATACTGGTTGATAATGATCTTCTGATTTTCAAAAGAGAAGAAATGTTGGAAGAATGTGTTATCCGTTGCAGAAGTGCTAAACGATTCGAGGAGCGATACTTACGGAAAGGATTTGATGAGCAGATTTCTGTGATACGGATTTTGGATTCTCGCAGAGAGGAATTTCGATTGAGTAAAGCATATGATCAGTTTAAGCGTTCTGGAAAAAAATAAGCGAATTTTGTAAAACAAATCTTCGGATGCATGATGTGAAGTCGTATGATTTTGTGAAGCAGTATTTCAGTAACCCACAGCTCTTGGTGAAAGCCATAAAAGAGTATCGCAGAACAGCAAATATCCCCAAAGGAGAATACAGCTTGTCTGATTTGCTGAGATGAGCTTTGCTTTTTTAATACATTGGCCGTGACTCAAATGGTCACCAGGAGATAAACGGTTACCAGTTTACAGAAAACAGAATAGAATCGTCTTCGATGCCTCGTTGGGAAACCAACGGGGTATTTTTTTGCCCCAATCCGACTGCATAGGACACTAAAAAAGTCAAAATGAACCGTAGGTAGTCCTGCAAGGACAACCAAAGCGCGCCTACGAGGCCAACGCGAAAACGGATGTTCCTTGAAAACTGAATAGCTTATATGCTACCCATATTCGTAGGAGAATATTTCATCATTCTTTATCGTTTAAATATTGAATATACTCGTTTCCCCATATTTCCAACTCCTTCAGTACTTTCCTGAATTTTTCTCCAATATCACTTAATTTGTATTCTACTTTTGGTGGAATCTGCTGATATTCTATGCGTTCAATCAAGCCTTCTTCTTCCAACTTTTTCAGCTGTCTTGATAGCGTTGTATGTGTCATTTCTTCTGGCATTTTTCTTTGTAATTCATTAAACCGGATGGGGCCATCTGTTAACAAATACATAATATACATAGACCATTTACCTGTTAAAACTTTTTGCGAAGTCACATACGGGCAAAGCCCAAATAGATTTTTCTTTTCCATATATACGTTCCTTTCTGATACCAGTATCGTAAAATATCGTACTTGTTTGTTTTCTCCTATGATATATAATTATACGCATAAAAAATAAAAATACAATTTGTTTTCAGGAGGATTTTGAAATGAATGACGTAGTAAAATATTTGCAGGAATGCGGAACTTTTTATCTTGCCACGGTAGAAGGAGACCAGCCACATGTACGCCCATTTGGTGCTGTATGTGAATTTGAAGGAAAACTTTATATTGTAACGAATAATAAAAAAGATGTTTACAACCAGATGAAAGTAAATGGAAAAGTTGAAATGTGTGGAATGAACAAAGGTACTTGGATTCGTGTGAAAGGTGCAGTAAAAGAAGATACTCGCCGTGAAGCTCGTGTAGCCATGATGGAAGCAAATAAAAATGCTCTCCAGTCTATGTATACGGTTGATGACAATTTGATGACGGTATTCGTTTTTGAAAGTGTCATCGCAACTATTTATTCATTCACAGAAGAACCGAAGGTTATCAATCTGTAAAATTTTGAGTAATGTACATTACGGTTTGTCAGACTGGAAATTCCCCGGCTGATGTTTGGCGCTGTGGGCGGCGGCACACATTCTTTATTATCCGGAAGAGTGGTATACGCTGCACATAGACGCACCTGAGGGAGGGACGAAAATGGAAACTGAAAAAGTATATGCCATGCCATTTGCAAAAATATATCCCATGCTAGTGGATGAGCTGGCTAAGGGCAAAGCGATGGAGAAGATCAAGCGGACAAACAAATGAGGGAGGGGAAAGCAGCCTATTACACACCGACAGAGAATGTGGTATAATCCTTGAGAAAACATTGTATGGAAAGGACAAACACGATGAACGCTCTGGATATTATGAAACGCTCTGCCGCCTACGTAAGCGGCTATGAAAACACCCCCACGGAGGAACAGAACCGTGCAAAGCAACTGTGCTGGGAGTACAACCGCACCGCTCCCAACGAACAGGAAAAGCGGCGCAGCATCCTGCAGACCTTGCTGGGCACCTGTTCTCCCATGACCGGCATTCAACCGGATTTCCACTGTGACTATGGCTTCAACATCCATACCCACGGCTTGGCGGTCATCAACTATAACTGTGTCATTCTGGATACCTCTCCGGTAAACATCGGAGCAGGTGTCTTTATTGCCCCCGGCGTATGCCTTGCCTGCTCCGGTCATGCCATCGACCCGGAGCAGCGCAGCCACGGCATTGGAACCTCAGCACCTATTACGCTGGAGGAAAACGTCTGGATCGGTGCAAATTCCACCGTCTGCGGCGGCGTTACCATCGGGGCAGGCTCGGTTATCGGGGCGGGAAGCGTCGTCACCCATGACATTCCCGCCGGTGTCATCGCAGCAGGGGTGCCCTGCAAGGTGATCCGCCCCATTACCGAAAAAGATAAGTTCAAGCCGGAGGATATTCTGTTCTGAGAAATTCAGATCGGAAACGCTGAAAAAACATACGCACAAGCTCTCCGGGGACATTTTTGTTTTTCGCCATGCTTTTCTGCGGGGAGAAGGCATGTTATACTGGGAATGACAATTCGGGATTTTTCATTACAGTGTTTTGCTAAAGGAATCCAATGGAGCTATACCCTGGATTTTTCTGTATTCTCTGGGTGACATTTTGACGATAGACTGAAAAGCGCTTGAAAACTTTCCCTGGGTTTGGTAGCCTACCTGGGAAGCAATATCCGCGATAGTGTCATTTGTTTCTCGTAATAATTTCATAGCCTGACGCACTCGAAATTCCTTCATATAGGTGGCGATAGGCTGACCGTAGACTGCCTTGAATATCTCCTTTAGAGTGGAGGTATTTATCAAATACTGTTTGGAAAGTTCTGCAATCGTAAATCGTTGCTCCAAGTGCTCTGTCAACTGTTGATGAATTTCTTTTATCAATTCGGTTTGCTGGGAAAAGTATTGAGTCAATTCTTTATGCTCCGATTTCATGTTGCTCAAATAAATCAAAATTTCCAGCACCTTCAATTTCAAGAGGGAAATTCGAACGGACACAGGAGCAGAAAAGAGTGGGGCAAAAATATGCTCTAAATCGGAACAAGACGGGATTGCGGATGGCTTTCCGGAGCAAAATCGATTCTGTAACTGGTCTGCTTCCACACCGGCATTCTTTAAAACTTCCGGGCAAATGGAAGAGAGCTGTTTCAGATCCACGGAAATGGAAATTCCCTCTGAATATCCTAGGGGAAACATCATGGCGGAATCCGCGCAGCAGGCCATACTGTGTGCTGTCACATCACCTGTACCTAAATAGACGGCAGTACCGCCGTGCATATTCCAACCCACGCGACCACTGCGACAATAGTAAATTTCTAAAACAGAATCCGAAGCATCATGCCGAAACTTGACCTCTGAAGCAAGAAAAACATTGAAGGATACCTCTATTCCAGGAAAAGTTTCATATGCCTCCATACACCCTTTTCCAGCGGTAACCGCTCGAAACTGTTCTCCAAAGAGTGTAGTACCCGTTCCACCAGCCCGGCAATGCTTCAAGGCGAGGGTGCCGTTTGGGATCTTTTGAAGTTTTTGAGCGATAACTTTGGATTCTTCTTTTTTCATGGCGTTCCTTTTTGTTTTTCTACTTGCGACGGACAGGCGATTTTTACAAGCCACTCAATCATGTGGTGGAAATTTCGGGCCTGCTCGGTATCAGCTGCTTTATAATAGACCTCTTTTCCGTCCCGGCGGTTAACGATCAGACCCGCTGATTTCAACTGCTTGAGATGGTGAGAAACTGCAGGACTGCTCATATTTACCATGGCTGAAAGATTGATAACACATTCCTCACAGTGGCAAAGCAACCAAAAAATGCGAATACGGCTGCCATCTCCCAGCTGCTTGAAAATATCAGCTACGGTTTGAAAGTTTTCTACGCTGGGCATATATTCCAGTTCATGCTCGATAGTTTGTCCGTGGTCGTGGGGTAAGTGGTTCTGAATCATTTAGCACTCCTCCTTGAAGTCTATCTTATCATAGACCGGAGAGAAAAGAAACTTTACTTTTGAGATGTTTCTGGTTCAGGGCCAGCGTCATGGGTGTAATCCAAGATACGGACACCATCGCCTACCTCTTTCTGCACCAGCTCTCGCATACGCTTAGCAAAAGGACAGGGGTAACCAATGGGAGTCCCTTTGCTGATGCAAGAAGCAAAAGCAATGGTGTCAGCGCCCTGTTCTACCAGAGAACGGGCCCGCAGCACCGCTTTTTTTCCGGGGCAGCCGCCGCAGTTGATGAAGCCCACTAACTGAATATCATCCTCTCCCATAAAAGCGCCTTTTCTCTCTCGGATTGTCCGAAAATCCCGGCTTCCGGGGCAGTAATCCTCTGTCTGCATACAACGAATAATGCCAAGTTTCATATTAGTTTCCTCCTTAATTTAGGGCCTGCCATTCAGATTTGGCCGGTCCATTGTCTATTATTATGTAACCAGATTTTCCAACAGCTGGATGGAAATGTCCTCGTAGTAGCGATCCTCTTTAATCATTCACAAAATACGGGGTATAGGTCTCTCCGGTTCTCAGTATAGCTCCGCAAGGAGGTTCTGTATTTCCCGTTCAGAAGAATTTTTCTCCCAAATGGAAGAGTTTCTGAAAATCAATCCGTCATAAACGCTGCAAGAGCGTCCCTTCTAACTTCATGTGATATTGTTCCAGTACATCTTTCAGTGTAATTTCTTGCATTCTTTGTTCCGCTTTTTTTTGAATGTCCAAGTAAAAATCCCGCAGCACCAGTTGAATGTTCACGCCCACGCCACAAGCGGGGTTGGTGTGGATGTCCTGATGGAGCAGGGGCTTGTTGCCCTCTACTGCTCGATAGACATCCAGTAGAGTGATTTTCTCCGGCTCACGAGCCAGAGCAGGTCGGGGATGTCCCTTCACGCTGATCAGCAGTCCACCTTTCCGCAGGGCGGACATGAGCTGGCGCACATAGGCAGGATTTGTCTGAATGCTCTCTGCCAGCTTGTTACTGGTCAGATCGCAGTCTGGGTACAGAGCGATAAAAGCTAGAATATGAACAGCATCGCTAAGGCGGGTTGGATATTTCATGGCCTGATCTCCTTTTTTGTTTTGATGTTATTTTTATTATAACAGCATATTGACAGTGACGCAAGGGGATGCTAAAATAATTTGAAGTAAGAATAAAAATAACACCCACTTGAAAGGAATGGTGACAATGAACTTCTATGATGATCTGGTCATGCAGACCCAGATGAATTATTCCAGACACTATCATATCTATGCTTCCGGCAGTACGCCTTATCAGCTGACTGACAAAAAGCCGCTGCCGTATAGCGAACAGATTAATCGGTTGGTACAGGAGGTAAAGGAAGCTGACTGTGTGGTAGTGGGCGGGGCCTCCGGCCTGTCCGCTGCTGGTGGCGGAGATTTTTACTACGAGGACAGCGACTCCTACCGCAAATACTTCCGACCTTTTGCCGAGAAGTACCACTTCAAAGGTGCTTTTGCAGGGATGATGCACCCATGGAAGACAAGGGAAGAGTATTGGGGGTATCTCGCCACCTTCCTTCACACCACCCAGACCGCACCTGTGCGTCATCCCTATCTGGATCTGGACGCTTTGCTGAAAGGCAAGGACTTCTTCATCCTCACCACTAACCAGGATACCCAGTTTGTCAAACTCTACCCGGAGGAGAAGGTGGCGGAGGTCCAGGGGGATCACCGCTTCCTCCAGTGTGCCGCCTGTTGTACCGATGACACTTGGGATGCGGTAAAGCCGGTGGCTGATATGGTAGCCGCTATGGGGGATGGCACGAAGATTCCTACGGATCTCATTCCCCGGTGCCCCCACTGCGGCGGTGAGGCATTCCCCTGGGTGCGAGGATATGGGAATTTTCTGCAAGGAAAGAAATACGAAGAACAGTACGAAAAAATTTCTCGCTATGTGCTGGAACACAAAGACAGCAAAATTCTGTTTCTGGAACTGGGCGTTGGCCGAATGACTCCCATGTTTATTCAGGAGCCTTTCTGGAACCTGACCCTCAGCTTTCCCCATGCCCGGTATATTGCTGTCAACAACAAGTATGACTTCCTGCCCAAACAGTTGGAGGACAAGGGCATGACCATTGTGGCCGACATTGCTCAAGTGCTACGGGATGCACGAAAACTCTAGCTGCTCTCCGGCAGGTGCGATCCATCGCAGCAACCATAAAATAGAAAGGAGCGAACGAATATGATTGATTGGAACCCTATTGCGGAAAAATTCAGAGAAGCGGACGCTATCCTGATCGGGGCCAGTAACGGCCTGTCCATCACCGAAGGATTGCATTTGTTTGCAGATAATGCAGCCTTTGATGAATTGTTTGGAGATTTCAAACAAAAATACGGCTTACATTGTATTTTGCAGGGCATGATGGCCGGATGGCCCAGCGAGGAGGAAAGGTGGGCTTTCTGGGCCCGTCTCATCCATCATTACTGCGGGCAGTACCGGCCTACGCCGGTGATGAACGATTTGAGGGCCATTGTGGGAGAGAAAGATTACTTTGTCGTCACATCAAACGGAGAAGGTCACTTTGAACTGTGTGGTTTCGATCCGACGAAAATCTATGAGATTGAGGGCAACTGGTTTACGATGCAGTGTGCCCGCCCCTGCCACGACACCCTCTATTCAAGTTTAGAGGTGGCCGAAAAATTATCGACTGCTGAACAGGGCGGCCATGTGCCTACAGAGTTGGTGCCGCGTTGTCCCAAGTGCGGAGGTCCCATGGATATCCACATGGGCGCGGGTCAGAGAATGATTCCGGATACCGCTGCCCAGGCCCGGTTCCAAAACTTTCTGAAAACCTACCACGGAAAGAAACTGGTGGTTCTGGAGCTGGGCATTGGCTGGCGCAATCAGCTGATCAAGGCCCCGATGATGCGCCTGGTGGCCGGCGAGCCAAACGCCACTTATGTGACCATCAATCTGGGGGAGATCTACATTGCGGACAATATCAAAGAGAAGTCCTTCGGACTGGACGGGCGGCTGGATGAGCTGCTGCCTGCTCTCCGGGAGGCGTGCGAGGCATGAAGTTTGTGGGGACCATAATCATCTATGCCTATTTGCAGGCGGTGGGAGCTATCAACTCTCATGAATCAATTTGCTTTCTGAATCCTTTGCAGCAGTAGAAAATGCAGAAAATAAAACGCCGGGAAGTTGACTCAAATTGTCAATGCCTCCCGGCTTTTTACCGGGTACTGGAATGTGCCGATAAAAGCTGCATTTTGCCCAAACAGAAGAACCCTTTTCCCGAATAGCAGGATATGGGTTCAAAGCGTTGACGAGGACGGTTTTCCTGCGTATGATGAAGATACAATTAAACGATGATTTAATTGTTCTGACAACAGGAACAAATTAAGAGAGGAGATTTTCAAAATGAAAAAGACTTACAAAATCGATGTGGATTGCGCTAACTGCGCCAACCTGATGGAAGATGCCGCCCGCAAGACCAGCGGCGTACAGAGTGCTACGGTGAACTTTATGACCCTCAAGATGAACGTGGAGTTCGAGGAAGATCAGGATCCCAAGGCTGTTATGCAGGAGGTTCGCAAAGCCTGCAAGAAGGTGGAACCCGACTGCGAGATATTTCTGTAAGCCAGCGAAACGAAATGCCCTGTCGAGCGGCAGCTTGCAGGGCATTTTTTCTCTTAGATAAATAAACGAATAAGCAATTGTGAAAGGGGTAAAACGAAATGCAGGAGTATATCATCAACGGTCTGCTGATCGTGGTGGCTCTGCTGGCCGTGATCCTTCAGATCATCGGCATGCGGCCCTCCGCCGGTATGACCAAAAAACAAAAAGTGATGTTGTGGCGGATTCTGACTGCTACGGTTCTACTGTTAATTTTGCAGGTCCTGGGCGCAGGCGCATTTGAAGTGTTTGGCTCGGCAGGCCGCTGGGTACGTCTGGCTGTGTTCCTGGTGGATTATCTGGTTATTGGCTACGACATTCTGAAAAAAGCCGGAAAAGGTATCCGTAACGGTCAGGTGTTCGATGAGCACTTTCTGATGGCGGTGGCTACGCTGGGGGCTCTGGCACTGGCTGTATATGAAAACGGCGACTATCTGGAGGCCATTGCGGTGATGCTGTTCTACCAGGTGGGCGAATGGTTCCAGTCCTACGCTGTGGGCAAGAGCCGCCGGAACATCAGTGATCTGATGGACATCCGTCCTGATTATGCCAATATCGAACGGGAGGGAAAACTGGAACAGGTAGACCCGGACGAAGTGGGTATCGGCACCATTATTGTGGTACAGCCCGGTGAGAAAGTTCCTATTGACGGTACCGTAGTGCAGGGAGAATCCACTTTGAACACTGCCGCTCTCACTGGTGAAAGTTTGCCCCGTGAGGTCAAGACTGGCGATGAGATCATCTCCGGTTGTATCAACATGACAGGTTTGCTCCATATTCAGACAACCAAGGAATTTGGCGAGTCCACTGTCTCCAAGATTCTGGATCTGGTGGAGAACGCCTCCTCCCGGAAGTCCAAGTCGGAGGACTTCATTTCCCGCTTTGCCAAGATCTACACTCCTGCGGTGTGCTATGCCGCGCTGGCGCTGGCTGTATTGCCGCCGCTGGTACGGATGTTTGCCATGGGGCTGGATGCAGGCTGGGAGACCTGGATCTATCGTGCGCTGACCTTCCTCGTTGCCAGTTGCCCCTGCGCTTTGGTCATTTCCATTCCTTTGTCCTTCTTTGCAGGAATTGGCGGAGCCAGTAAGGCGGGCGTTCTGGTGAAGGGGGCCAACTATCTGGAAACCCTGTCACAGGCTAAGATCGTGGTCTTTGACAAGACCGGTACTCTGACCCAGGGCGTGTTCGAGGTCAACGCCATCCACCACAACGAGATGGACGAACGCAAGCTGGTGGAGTACGCGGCCCTGGCAGAGAGCGCTTCCAGTCATCCCATCAGCAAGAGCTTACAGAAAGCCTATGGCATGGAAATTGACCGCAGCCGTGTAACCAATATTCAGGAGCTCAGCGGCAACGGTGTCATCGCCACAGTGGATGATCATCAGGTCGCGGCTGGAAACGACAAGCTCATGAATCGTCTGGGGGTCCAGGCTATTCCGTGCCACAGCGTAGGCACCATTATTCACATGGCGATTGACGGGAAATATGCCGGGCACATTGTTATTTCCGATATCGTGAAGCCTCACTCCAAGGAAGCCATTCAGACATTAAAGTCGGCTGGGGTTCGCAAGACTGTGATGCTTACTGGTGACGCCAAGAAGGTGGCTGATAGTGTAGCCTCCGCACTGGGGCTGGATGAGGTTTACAGTGAACTGCTTCCTGCCGACAAGGTGGAGAAAGTGGAGCAGTTGATTCAGAACAAGCCGGAGAAAGAAAAACTGGCTTTTGTGGGAGATGGCATCAACGATGCCCCGGTGCTTCGCCGGGCAGACATCGGCATTGCTATGGGCGCTATGGGTTCTGACGCTGCCATTGAAGCTGCGGATGTAGTACTGATGGATGACGATCCAATGCAAATTTCCAAAGCAATCAAAATCTCACGCAAGTGCCTTGGCATCGTCTATCAGAACATCGTGGTGGCCATCGGCGTAAAACTGGTCTGCCTCGTGCTGGTCGCTCTGGGCTTCGCCAATATGTGGCTGGCCGTGTTTGCGGATGTGGGCGTGATGATTATAGCCGTCCTCAACGCTATCCGGGCACTGTTTGTGAAAAATCTTTAAAGTTCAGAAATAAACAAAAACAAAAGGGGGGACCCTTCCCGCATGAAGGCTTTATTTTAAATTGGTCCCTCAGAAGCATGTGTCAGTGAAGTTGCAGACAAACTGAATAGGTCAGAGTCCGCTGTTTCTCACCATATCCGTATTTTACGCATGAAAGGTTTGGTTCGCTGGCGCAGGAGTGGAAAGGCTATTTACTATGTTCTAAAACGCTTATTTTCACTACGCATTATCCGGAACTGCTGGATGAATATGACCGAAATGACGGAATTTGTATTGTAAGAAATCGTAATGGCATTACAGCATAAAATTTGAGCTATGCGGTGAATTTGCGGCAGTAGAGACCTTGGCAAGGATATGTAAAACGTATAAAGAAAAATACCCACTGATTCAGATTGAACTTCATACCGCAACAGCAGATACGGTTTATGAGATGATGAAAAAAGGACTTGTAGATAGAATTCAATATAAGCATTAGACATAATAAAATAATGGGTATAAAATAGATGTATAAGAGAAATTCAAATCTTATACATCTATTTTTATACAAGAAATTTGCAAAGAAAGGGGCTTTTTATTATGAGTAAAAAATTAGTGGCATTTTTCAGTGCAAGCGGAACAACAAAAAAAGTAGCAGAGATGATTGCAGAGGAAGCAAAAGCTGATTTATTTGAGATTGAGCCAAAAGTTCCATATACAAAGGCTGATCTTGACTGGATGGATAAAAAATCTCGGAGCAGTGTGGAAATGAGTGATAAGAAATACAGACCGGAGATTATGAAGAAAGAGATAGATATGAGCTCTTATGATGAAATCCTTCTGGGATTCCCTATCTGGTGGTATGTAGCTCCAACAATTATCAATACATTTTTGGAAGCCTATGATTTCAGCGGTAAAAAGATCGTTCTTTTTGCAACATCCGGTGGAAGTGGATTCGGTAATACTGTAAAAGAATTGCAGCCATCCGCACCAGAGGCTGTTATCACAGAAGGCAGTCTGTTAAACCGCGGAACAAAACAGAAAGTCAGTGAGTGGGTAAATTCTTTATAAACAGCAGTGTTATGGAAGTATACAGAATATGGAAAAAATGGTACAGACAGCAGGAAGAAATGCGCTTGGCGAATTTGCGCCGGAGTTTGCACATTTTAACGAAAGGGCATAATTTTTTCATTCGTTCTTGACAAGTAACCATTCGGTAACTATAATGTAGTTACCGAATGGTTACTTTGATAAAGGAGATAATTATGGCAGAGGGTACAAAGGAACGGATTTTGAGAACAGCACTGGAACTGTTTGCGCAGAACGGCTATCTGGGGACATCTATGAATGATATTGCAGGGCAGTTGGGAATTACGAAAGCTGCTTTATATAAGCACTATGCCAGCAAACAGGAAATCTTAGATAAGATCGTGGAGCGAATGAACAAGATGGACTATGAGCGCGCTGAGGCGTATGAAATGCCGGAAACGGAACCAGACGGCTTTGCGGAAGCATATCTGCATACACCAATTCAAAAAATTCGCACATACAGCCTTGCCCAGTTTGACCATTGGACAAAGGAGCCGTTTTCCTCCAATTTCCGTAAAATGCTGACGCTGGAGCAATACCGTGATTCCAAGCTTGCACAGCTTCACCACGACTATCTGGCGGGCGGTCCTCTGGAGTATATGGCGGCCATCTTCCGCAAATTGGCAGATTCTGATGAGGAGGCTATGCAGCTGGCGTTGGAATTCTATGGGCCAATGTATCTTCTATACAGTGTCTACGACGGTGCGGAGGAAAAAGAATCGGTTTCGTCCTTGCTGGCGACACATATTGATCGCTTTATTGCCAAGGTTGAGTCTGATTACAGAAAGAAGGGGAGAACAACATGAAAGATGGCGAAGAAGAAAAACGCTGGGTTTTATGCCCGTGGTGCGGTTCCAAGACGCGTTTGCAGATATTGCGGGAAACGGAATTAGTAACTTTTCCTCTATTTTGTCCTAAATGCAGGCATGAGAGTATTATCAATGCAAAAAATTTTATCATTGAAACCAAACAGCCAGACGCTAAGACGCAGTGCTGATCGCAAAGCCGATCATGCGCTGCGTCCTTTTTGTCATAAAAACTTCGTTCTATGACAAAAAACGCTCCGCGGGATGCGCACTTGCGCGAAGAAGAAACATGTCGCAAGCGACTGAGCGAGGCGCCCGAATGTGCCAAGGCACATTCTTTTTCAAAAGGAGGACTACTATGGATGCGATTATTTACACCACCAACACTGGAAGTACCGAGCAGTATGCCAAGCTGCTGGCACAGAAAACTGGACTTCCGACATATTCCCTTGCAGAAGCGAAGAAACGGGACTTTGTCGGAGCTGAAGCTATCTATCTTGGCTGGATCATGGCCGGTTCGGTTAAGGGCTATGCCGAGGCTGCGAAGAACTATCGGGTGTGCGCCGTCTGCGGCGTCGGTATGGGACAAACCGGAACACAGACAGAAAGCGTGCGGAAAAAGTCAGCGATTCCAGCCAACATTCCGCTGTTCACACTCCAAGGAAATTTTGATATCAAAAAGCTCCACGGCATTTACCGCCCAATGATGAAAATTATGGTCAAAACGGCGGGCAAGAGTCTTGCAAAAAAGAAAGACCGCACGCCGGAGGAGAACGATATGCTGGATATGATGCTTCACAGTGGCGAGCGGGTCAAGGCGGAAAATCTAAGTGCTGTTCTCGACTGGTACAGCACGCAGCAATAAGAATACGAGGAGGGAATGATAATGATGTGTCCGAAATGCGGAAAAGAAATGAGAAAAGGCTATCTGTTCAGCAGCAAGGACGGTGCGTTAAGTTTTGCAAGCGAAGTGCCGAAAATCGTGACGATGGAAATTGCGAGGATCATTCTCTAAAGGGAAAAGGCGGCGTATTTTGACGGCAAAAATACAGTATCGGCGTTTGCAATGCAGCACCATGCTGAACTGGCGTCATGCCCGGTGGCGAGCATTGGTTCCATACTGGGGAACAGATGCAGTTTCTGAATCATTGGATCAGAGAATGTAGCTTGAAAAATATCTGCTGATCATACAAAATTTTTGATAAGAGAGAAGGAGAAAAGTTATGTCAGAAAAGAATATTATCATTCGTTTGGAAACGAAAGACGATTATAGAGCTGTCGAAAACCTGACCCGCGAGTCATTCTGGAATGTTTATCGACCCGGCTGTATGGAGCACTATGTGCTGCACTGTTATCGGGTTGACCCGGCATTTGTGCCGGAGCTGGACTTCGTGATGGAGCTGAACGGCGAGCTGATCGGGCAGGTCATCTATGTGCGGTCGGAGATCGACTGTGACGATGGGCGAACCCTACCGATCATGACCTTCGGTCCCATCAGCATAGCACCCGCATACAAGCGGCAAGGCTATGGAAAACAGCTGCTCGACTATTCCATGGAAAAAGCGAAGAAAATGGGTGCGGGTGCACTTGCCATTACCGGCAATATTGACTTTTACGGCAAGTCGGGCTTTGTTCCGGCCAAAACCAAGGGTGTGCGCTATGCCGACGATCCGGAGGCAGATTACTTCCTCATCAAGGAGCTGACGCCCAGCTTTTTAGACGGCATCTCCGGCACATACAAAGATCCCGATGGGTATTTTATCTGTGAGAAAGACCCGGAAGGGTTTGAACAGTTTGAAGCCACTTTCCCGGCAAAAGAAAAGCAGAAGCTGCCGGGACAGCTGTTTTGAGCAGGAAAAATAGGTGGTGTAAAAATCATGGCATCCAGTAAAGAGTACTGATGGATTGCTATGGTGATGCTCCCTTGGAAAACGTCGGCTATGCTGTCATCGACCTGGACGGTGATGGGATTGAGGAACTGGTGATCGGTACAACGGAACGCTTTACAGACGAATTTTATGGAAAGTTGATTCTCGCGCTGTACACACGGGATGGAGAAGACACGAAGCACACAGTGTTTCAAAGCATTGCCCGTGACCGTTATTACTACGCCGGAGAGAATAAATTTGCCAATCTCGGTTCCAGTGGCGCAGACGACAGTGTGGACATCACAGTGCAGTATGCAGGTGGTACTCTGACCGATATAGGAATTGTCACAGATCCCGCCGATTATGTCCAGATGGAGCTAACACCCATGAGGGAGTGGATACAGACGATTGGTTTGCCGGGTTGCCCGGATGTCTGATAAGGGAAAAGATGAACAGGCTCCATTTGCAGAAAAACTTTCGTTGGTGGATGAGGCTTATTAAAAACTGTTGACCGGCGAAGCGGAGACACTGCTTTCTTCAGCCGTTATCAATGATACAGAGCGGTTTTGGGCAAATTCTCCGGTAGAGCCAATAGAGGCTATAACTTCCGGTTAGTAGACCAAAAACAGAAAGAATCTCTCAAAGCAAGGATTTTTCTTAATGAAAGCAGTCACGAAATTTTTGCGCGTGTCTCTTGACAAGTAACCATTCGGTAACTATAATAGAGTTACCGAATGGTTACTTTGATAAACGAGATAATTATGGCAGGGGGTACAAAGAAACGGATGAACTATATTCGGATCACAAAAGAAAATATTGACAAGGAACATATCTGCTGCGCCATGTCCGGCAAGCAGAGTGTTGCAAAAAAGGAATGGCTGCGGCAGCGTTTTGAGGATGGACTTGTTTTCTATCGCAGCGAAGAACGCGGCAAATGCTTTATCGAATACATTCCAGCTGAAAATGCCTGGGTGCCGATTGCGGCAGATGGTTATCTTTACATTAACTGCTTATGGGTATCCGGCTCCATGAAGGGACACGGATATTCGAATGATCTGCTGGAGGCATGTATCTGTGATGCCAGGGCGCAGGGGAAGGAAGGTATTTGCATTCTGTGCGCGGAGGGCCGAAAGCGGGAATTCCTCGCTGACCCGAAATTCCTTACTTATAAGGGGTTCTGTGTGGCAGACATATCCGACTGTGGGATTAATCTTATGTATCTTCCCATTGAATCGGGTGCACAACCGCCGCATTTCAAGGAATGTGCGAAACATCCGGTGATTGAAGAAGCAGGTTTTGTTCTTTATTACACCGATCAATGCCCATACACCTATTATTGGGTGCCAAGAGTGCAGGAGGCGGCGAAGGAACATGGTATCCCGTTTAAGGTTATCCATATCACTGATAAAGAAAGCGCACAGAATGTACCTGCACCGGTCACGACTTATGCACTGTTTCGGGACGGTCAGTTTCTGACACAGAGTATCCAGTCAGATAAAAAATTCCTGGCGCTGGCAGGTTTACAAAATTGATTTTACTCCGCTATTTTTGTGTCGCTTTTGAGTCGCAACATAAACGCTCCGCAAGGATGCGAAGCATCGTCACGCTTCTGTTTGTCGAACTTTACGGAGATATTGGTGCGATCACCCCAAAGGGTGTTGCGAAGGATACCCCTGAACGCTTTGCGTTGTTCAGTGCTCCGTTTATTCGCCTCTGGATTTGGGTCCTGACACCGTTGTAATACACAATAAAGCTATCGCGCGATTCACAAGGAGTGAGTATAAAGCCCTGCAAAAGTGCTTTCGGATTTAAAAAAAGGGATTCCGATACTGACAGAAAGGAAAAACATGGAGAAAAAATTGCAAAATCCAACCTCTAACAAAAATGAAACACCCGCACCGCAGGGAGGCAAATGGCCGGACGAGACGATCATTCGCTATATCATCCGTGCTTTTTTGCTGCTTATTGTATTCGCATGGGCGCTGGTAAACCTTGACGCTGTTTTGTGTTTTCTCGGCAAGGTGCTTGCACTGTTCACTCCGTTTCTGATCGGCGGCGCGATTGCTTTTTTGATCAACGTAGTTCTTCGGCCGATGGAATGCTGCTGGAACAGGGCGTGCCGCAAAGCTCCTGCAAAGCTGACCCGCCCCGTGTGCCTGACAGCAAGCACCGTGCTGATCCTTGGAATTTTGTTTGCTGTGGTGTTTATGATGCTCCCCAGCTTGCGGGAATCCGGTGATGAGTTTATCCAAAACATTCCGGTCTATGTGGAGGAAATCGGGCGGTGGTGGGCTGACGTTGTCCAGTTTGCTGCAAAATATAACATTGTCCTGCCCGAATATGTCATAGACTCTGACCTGTTGATTGAGAAGGTCACCGCCTTGATCAGTGACGAGAAAAGCGGGATTCTCACCGTGACATGGGGCGCGGCAACCTCTGTCCTGTCGGTTTTTGTAGATGTTCTCTTGGGGCTTGTTTTTGCACTTTATTTGCTTGCGAAGAAGGAGGTCGTCGCGGCACATTTGAAAAAACTCATTGAGACAGTCCTTCCGCAAAAGACGGCGCAGCGGCTTCTTAGTATTGCCGCGCTGACCAATCAGACCTTTACAAATTTTGTCAGCGGCCAGCTTACCGAAGCGGTTATCATCGGTGTTCTGTGCTTCTTTGGAATGCTGATTCTTGGGATTCCGTATGCCGGTGCTGTCTCCGCGTTTGTGGCCGTCACTGCGCTGATGCCGATTTTTGGCGCATGGATTGGCGGCGGCTTTGGTGCGTTTTTGATTCTGCTGGCAGAACCTGGCAAGGCTCTGTGGTTCATTCTCTTTCTGATCGTTTTGCAGCAGGTGGAGGGCAATCTGATTTATCCCAAGGTGGTCGGCAAGTCCGTCGGACTTCCTGGACTGCTTGTGCTGATGGCTGTTACGATTGGCGGCGAAGCATTCGGCATCTTAGGGATGCTGTTCAGCGTTCCCGTCTGCGCCGTGCTGTTCAGCCTTTATCTGGAGTTCATGAAGAAAGCAAGCACCCTTTAAGTTGTGGTCTATTCAACAAAGACCACGGCAATTATCGAGCATATTATTTACGATGAGATGGATGACCATTACGGCGCAGAGCTGGAATATCCCTGGAATGACTGGAAAGCTGTGCTGAGGCGCAACGACAATAATAAATGGTATGGTGTGGTTCTGAAAGTATCTGCTGATAAGTTGGGGGAGTCGGAAGCAGCCGGCATTGATCTAGGGCTGCCGTTCGAGGAAAAACGAAGGGTTTTCGAGGGAGGCAAGTCAAATGGAAGACGTTCGACTTGAATTATTCATTAGTTCTTGATAAGTAACCATTCGGTAATCATAGCGTAGTTATCGAATGGTTACTTTAATGAAGAAAATAATTATGGCAGAAGGCACAAAGAAACGGATTTTGAGAACAGCACTGGAACTGTTTGCGCATACGTGCCCAGTAAAGGATAGAGTTGTATCTTAACCTGAGTATAGTTATAATACAATTATGACAGCTGCTTTCCCAGGATTATCAATGACGGAAATGATGTATGACGATGATAGGCAGCAGGGAATTTCCTGGGTATAAAAAAGCTTGCGAAGCTAATGAGAAGGGATGACATCATGGGACATTTTTATTTTGTAAGACACGGACAGACTGTGTGGAATGTGGAGAATAAAATCTGCGGAGCAACAGACAGTCCGTTGACGGAGCATGGACGGCAGCAGGCGGCTGAAACCGGGAAAAATATTGTAGAAAGCGGAATCAAGGCAGATGAAATTCTCTATTCACCCCTTAGCCGTGCAGCAGATACAGCAAAAATTATTTCTGAAATGAGCGGGATTCCCTGTAGGGAAGAACCAAGACTCATAGAGCAGAACTTTGGAAAATGGGAGTCTACGCCGAGAGACGGCAAAGAGTTTAAGATGGCGAAAGCGTCATTTGCCTGCCGATATGAAGGGGGAGAATCCATGCTGCAGCTTGCGCAGCGTATCTATAATCTGCTGGATGAGATAAAACAGGAGTCTGACCATAAGACATACATTCTGGTGGCACACAATGGAATTTCAAGGATGATTCAGTCGTATTTTACGGATATGACCAATGAAGAATTTGCATCCTTTGGTGTAAAAAACTGCCAGGTGGTGCGGTATGACTTCTAATATGTATGACCTTTCCGGTCAGGCTGCGCTCTCGACCAAGGGATATCGTTTGGAATTATGGAGAATGGAGTTTTCCAGATTTAAGGAGATATTCCAATTGCTGCCTGAGTATTTTGCTCATGAAATTATTTTTAGGAAACCAAGAGAGAAGGAACGTATAATATGAAAACTTATAAAGTTGGTCTGATTCGGGTGCTGACCACAGAGGACGAGGAATTGCTGCAGCTGCATGGAAAGCTGATAGAATCGTATTTCCCTATGTTCCAGGTGGTGTCACGATGTATTCCGGAACAACCGGAGGGAATTCATGACGATGAAACATTCGCTGTAGGTGTACCTAAGGTGGTGAATCTTGCAGTGGAACTGTGGAAGGAAGGCTGTCAGGCTATTATTATCAGCTGTGCCGGTGACCCGGGAGTTCCGGAGGCAAGACAGGCCGTACCGATTCCGGTTATAGGAGCGGGAGCCAGTACTGCAGCGTTGAGTCTGTTTTTTGGCAGTCATCCGGCTGTGTTGGGGATTACTGAAGATGTACCGTCAGGATATCAGCGGATATTCGGTGATCGGATTGTAGACAATGCAAAGGGAGATGGGGTAGAAAATGTCCTGGATTTGATGACAGACAGAGGATATGAAGCCACCATGAAAGCAGCGGCTGCGCAGAAAGAGATGGGGGCCGATGTGATTGCCCTTAGCTGTACAGGAATGTCCAGTATCCGTATTGCTCCCTCCATCGAAAAGACAGTAGGAATTCCGGTTCTGGATCCTGTTTTGTGTGAGGGACTGCTGACATTGTTTGAGCTATTGAGAAGAGAAAATATGGAGGATTAGGAGTTAGAATTAGGAAGCTTCGTCTATACTAAAATATAGGCGGAGCTTTTTTGTGTATAATGATTGTATCTTAAATGGAAGATCGATTATAATATAAATAGACAGAAAAACTGGCGGTTTATATAAATATTATGCTGGATACACATACATTCCCGGCAGCAGCTGAACACAGTAAAAGGCAATGGAGGCACCGGATAACCATAGCTGCAACTGTGGCGCAGAAAGTGAATGAGTGAAATTATGAAACGAATTAACAATGTTATGCCAATTATTTCTGGACCCTGTTTTGGTTTTGCCGGAATTTTTGTACACGAATTACGGATCGTACTTGCTAAGCTTGTGCTTTCGGGTAAAAAGCAGGAAGTTGTGGAGGAATAGGATCATGTCAAAAGATGAGTATTTGATTACCGATGCGCCGCTGAAAGCGTTGACGGTTTTTGCAATGCCGATGATTCTCGGCAGTTTTTTTCAGCAGGTATACAATATGGCGGACTCCATTATCGTCGGCCAGTTTGTGGGTTCCTCCGCACTGGCGGCGGTTGGCGCCTGTGCAGCGCTGACGAATGTTTTCATTTGTGTGGCACTGGGGGCCGGTGCTGGTGCAGGTGTGCTTGTGAGCCGCTATTTCGGTGCCAAAGAGTATGGAAAAATGAAAACGATTGTGTCTACATCACTGATCAGCTTTTTGCTACTGAGCATCATCCTTGGTGTCTTTGGCTTTTGTTTTTCCCATGCGATGATGAGCGGATTACAGACTCCTGCCGATATTCTGGAGGAAGCAGTGCTGTACCTGCGGGTCTATTTTGTGGGCTTTCCGTTTTTGTTCATGTACAATATTCTCTCTACCATGTTCACTTCCATCGGTGAATCAAAAATTCCATTGGGACTGCTGATCTTTTCATCAATCCTGAATATTGTAATGGATCTTTGGATGGTAGCCGGTCTGGGACTTGGCGTGTTCGGTGCGGCGCTTGCAACTTTGATCGCACAGGGCATTTCGGCAGTGTTTTCACTTTTGATTTTCTTTTACCGGATGCGGCGGTATAAGAGTATCTTTGCCTGGTTTGACGGACAGGAGCTGCGCTCGATGCTTCGGATTGCTGTTCCGTCGGTTCTTCAGCAGTCTACCGTATCCATCGGTATGATGATCGTACAGGCGGTGGTAAATCCTTTTGGCACACAGGCACTCGCCGGATACGCGGCAACGATGCGGGTGGAGAATGTTTTTTCCCTGATTTTTGTGTCCATCGGCAATGCGGTTTCTCCGTTTGTTTCCCAGAATCTTGGCGCAAACAAAACCCAGCGCATCAAAAAAGGCTACCATGCAGCATTGGTGCTTGATGTGTGTTTTGCGGCGCTTGCTTTCCTTGTCATTGAAACGCTGCACACACAGATTTCCGCACTGTTCCTTGGAAAAGACGGAACCGCCCTGGCTTATCAGGTGTCTGGGGATTATATGAGATGGCTTGGTTACTTCTTTATCTTTATGGGAATTAAAATGGCGACCGATGGAGTCCTTCGCGGGCTCGGAATCATGCGGCCATTCCTCATTGCCAACATGGTAAACCTTGCGATCCGCCTGTCCGTGGCATTGATCGGTGCACCACGTTTTGGCATTGATTTTGTTTGGCTTGCCGTGCCGGCAGGATGGCTTGCCAACTTTTTGGTGTCCTATGCGGCACTGAGAAAATCCTGGCCGGCTGAGAATGTGGAGTCATCCCGATAAATTTGGATGTACCGAAACGAAATACATACTTTTGCCTTGTTTGATTTATGAATATCGATTTTGTTAAAAATATGTATTTGCTTTAGAGGAAAAAAACGAATATAATAACATAAACTGACAGAAGGAGAAATTTGTGATGAAGAGACGGGAAGGTTTTACACTGGTTGAGCTATTGATAGTGGTGGTTATTATTGGAATACTGGTATCAATTTCAATTCCGATTTTTACGGCACAGATGCACAAGGCGAAGGTGGCGGCAGATTGGGCGAATCTCAGGGCATATTATGCGGAAATACAGGCAGATTATATGTCTACCCAGAAGCAGAATCCGAAGGTTAAAGTGATTGATGTAGCAGGGAGCGATTATGACTGGCAGTCGGTGACTTTTTTAGATGGGCATAAGGTTAAGATGAAGGCTGGATACTGTGCAGTTAGGTTTAAGAAGGATAAAGGATATTCAATTGCGTATGATTGTAATAAATCACATGAAAAATGTAAATTGGGTTTGGGGGAGAACTATGACTAGTCAATGATATAGTATTGAGAATACATAAGGAATTTACGCAGAAAGCGTAAATTCTGTGCATCGCGAAGCGTGTTACTGAGAACGCAGTGAACAGTAACAAATTAATAGTAAAGTGGATAACATCTACTTCTAATGCTGGACATCCACCCCAAAGTCAAGTATAATAAACTAGAACAGTTGTACGATTATAATAAACGGGTAATCAGAGCACAAGCGGACATCTGATTTCCCGTTTTTGTGTTGCAATGTATCCGGAAGAAGCTGCCGGCGGCAGGTTCTGTAGGTGAATAGAAAGACAAATAGAAGGAGGTACCCTATCCGATGTCAAGAAAAAATCCGTTCGTTATGCCCATCCTCAAATGGGTAGGCGGAAAACGGCAGCTGCTGGACAGCATTAATCCGCTGATCCCGGAATGTTCGACCTATTATGAGCCGTTTATCGGGGGCGGTGCGGTGCTCTTTGGGAGACAGCCGAACAAGGCGGTGATCAATGACTCCAACGAAGAGCTGATCAATGTATACCGGACGATCAAGGAAGATCCGGAAGAGCTGATTGCGGCGCTGAGCGCACATAAGGAACAGAATTGCGAGGAGTATTATTATACGGTGCGGGCGTGGGATCGTGACAAGGAGACGTATCAGACGCGGACCAACGTCGAGCGGGCAGCGCGGATTATCTATCTGAACAAGACCTGCTACAACGGTCTCTTCCGCGTCAACAGCTCCGGCGAGTTCAATTCTCCGTGGGGCAGATATAAGAACCCGAATATCACGAACGAGGCGACCATCCATGCGCTGAATGCGTATTTAAATAAAGCAAACATCACGATCAAATGCGGCGATTACCGCGAGGCGTTAAAGGGCATCCGGAAGGGCGCGTTCGTCTATTTTGACCCGCCTTATATGCCGATCAGCTCGTCGGCGTCGTTCACGGGCTACACCGCGGGCGGCTTCGGGGAGGAAGAGCAGATCGCATTAAAAGAGCAGTGTGACATGTTGAATGCAAAGGGCATCAAGTTCCTGCTTTCCAATTCGTCCTGCGAATTTATCGAGGATTTATATAAAGATTACATCATCGACCACGTGGATGCCAAGCGCGCGATCAACGTGAAACCGGAGAAGCGCGGAGAGATTCAGGAAGTTCTGGTACGCAATTATGAGCTTGATTGATGATAAATGGAGAATTTTATTTGATAAATACCGGATTGAGCGGGAAATTGAGAAACATGGGCGGTTTTACATCACCGCTGACCAGATCCGCGAAGTCAAGGAACCGCGTCTGATGACGAAATTTGACACGCGGGAATCCCTGCCGCGGGTGTTTGGAAAGAAGATTTCGATTCTTCCGGTGTCGCGCGGCGGCTATGTGCTGGGCGAGTTTGACTTGTATCAGGATTTTCCGGAGATTCCGTCCGATATCAAACGGGTGACGAGCGCGAAGATACCCGATTACTTTGAGTCGATCGACCTTCATGACATCCGCTCGGAAGCCAGCGCGATCAACGTTATGAGCATCACGGGGATTCTGGATGATTTTCTGGGCGAGGATCGCATGGTGCAGACGGTTTCGGGGCGGATGGGGTCTGGAAATTTTGAGTTTTATGTCAGCGACTATCAAAAATCAGAGCCGATTGAGAAAAAGCCGCTTATCCAGGTACAGAATTCGCAAGTCGAGATCGACGGTGGATTTGAAAATGAGAATGTATTTACGCTGATCGAGGGAAAAAACGTCGTCCACAGCAATTTTCTGATCCGGCAGCTCTATTATCCGGAGAGACTCTGGGCGGAGAAGATACACAAGCCGATCCGTCCGGTGTTTATGGTGTATTCGAATAATATTTTCCGCCTGCTGGAATATGAATTTACGGATCTGCGCTATTACAATTCGCTGCGGCTGGTACAGGAGCGAAATTACAGCTTAGAGGAAATTGAGATCACGCTGGATGATTTATACGATGTCTGGGCACGGACAAAGGTCAAGCCGGAACCGGCGGTTACCTTTATCCAGGCGGACAGTTTTTACAAGGTTATTTCACTGGTGGAACGTCTGAACGAGAATTCAATGACGAGTGGGGAGATCGCGCAGCTTTTTGGATTTAAGGAGCGACAGTCGGACTATTATTTCAATGCGTGCCGCTATCTGGGGCTGGCGGAGAAGCAGACGGATGAGGACGGCGTGAAAGTGCATATCACGGCGAGCGGAAGACGGCTTTTGAAACTGCCGTATAGGGCGCGCCAGCTTGAATACGTCCGCCTGATTCTGGAACACCCGATTTTCCACGATCTATTCGAGGCTGCCCTTCAGATCGGAGATGTGCCGGACAAGGAGTATGTTGCAAAGAAAATGCGGGAATACCAGGTCTGCGGGGAGAATCTGATCGTGCGAAGGTCGAGTTCGGTGCGGGCATGGCTGTACTGGATTCTGACGCTTGTGAACGAAGGGTAGGGAAATGGTGCGGAATTATTATATGTATCCGTTATCATACTAAGGGGGTAATTTCGTCTCAGATGCGGCGGCGTCCGTGCATGTGATGCCAGACCGTTAGAAAAACAGACTATTTGGACAGAGAATAAAATATAGAAAGTTACAGGACAGCATATGGGCAGACAAGAGCAGACAAATCATCTTTTCAGCAATCGCGATCTGCGGATTCTTCTGGTTCCGCTGATCGTAGAGCAGATTTTAAACTCCCTGATGGGTACCGCGGACAGCATTATGGTCAGCAACGTGGGATCGGCGGCGATCTCGGCGGTTTCGTTGGTTGACTCCATCAATATTTTAGTGATACAGGCATTCTATGCGCTGGCGGCAGGCGGCACGATCGTCTGCTCCCAGTACATCGGACAGAAAGATAAGAAAAATGCGGAGGAATCCGCGAGACAGTTATCTTTTGTGGTGGCGTGCATCTCGTCGGCGGTCATGGCAGTCTGCCTTCTGACACACGGACCGCTGCTGCGGCTGATTTTCGGCAGCGTCGAGGCGGATGTCATGGAGGCAGCGCAGACCTATTTCTTCTACACGGCGCTTTCGTTCCCATTTATCGCCCTCTATGATGCCGGTTCCTCGATCTACCGGGCGCAAGGAAATACAAGGCTTCCGATGACGATCGCGGTCGTCTCTAACGGGTTAAATATCGCCGGAAATGCGGTGCTTATCTGGGGCTTCCATCTTGGAGTTGCCGGTGCGGCGATTGCCACGCTCGGTTCCCGCGTTATCTCGGCAGTGGTGGTGTTCGCCTTTTTGCACAATCCCAGCCAGGAAATTGCGGTGCGTGACTATCTGCATATCCGTCCGGACGGACGCCGGATTATGCGGATTCTCTCATTGGGAATCCCAAACGGTATCGAAAATGCGATGTTCCAGTTTGGAAAACTTGCGATTCAGTCAACCGTCTCGACCCTCGGGACGATCGCGATCGCAGCCCAGGCGATGACGAATATTCTGGAAAACTTAAACGGCATCGCGGCGATCGGTATCGGAATCGGCATGATGACGGTGGTCGGACAGTGTCTCGGCGCGGGGCGCAAGGATGAGGCGATCTATTATATCAAAAAATTGACGGCAGTGGCGGAGGTCGTCATCATCGCAAGCTGTGCGCTCGTATTTCTGGCGACGAAACCGGTCACGATTCTGGGCGGCATGGAGCCGGAGAGTGCGAAGATGTGTCTCTACATGGTCGGATGGATCACGGTGGTAAAGCCGATCGTCTGGACGCTCGCATTTATTCCGGCATATGGAATGCGGGCTGCCGGGGATGTGAGGTTTTCGATGATTCTCTCCTGCATCAGTATGTGGGCGTTCCGGGTGACGCTGTGCATTTATCTCTGCCGCGTCCACGGCTTCGGACCGATCGCGGTGTGGATCGGCATGTTTACAGACTGGACGATCCGGGGCATCGTATTCACATTCCGCTTTATGGGCCGGAGATGGCTCGCGCATAAAGTTGTGTAAAAAACAGAGGGAGCAAAATGAAAATGGAGTTACAAATACTGGATTGGATTCAGCAGATGCGGACGCCGGTGGGCGATGTCTGGATGGTGTTTATTTCGCGGCTTGGAAATGCAGGAATGATTTGGATTCTGTTTACATGCCTGCTGCTTATGATTCCGCGGACGAGAAGATGGGGAGCTGCGCTGGCGGTAGCGCTCTGTCTGGATGCGATCATCTGTAATATCTTACTAAAGCCTATGGTTTGCCGGATCCGTCCGTGCGATGTGAATCAGACAGTTCAGCTGATCATTGCCCGCCCGGCGGACTATTCCTTCCCGTCGGGACATACGGCATCTTCGTTTGCTGCGGTCGCGGCTCTGTACTTTGCCGGGGCGAAAAAATGGTGGAAAATCACGTTGCCTCTGGCGATCCTGATGGCGTTTTCAAGAATGTATTTATATGTGCATTACCCGACCGATGTTTTGGGCGGCATGATTGTGGGGTGCGCGGCGGGGTATTTTGGAAACCGGCTGGCGGCGCATCTGATACGGTCCTGGAGACAGAAGATGAAAAAACCAGAGGACAGAAAAAATAGATAATTTTATGTAAGAGATGCCAGAAGTTACTGTTCACGCATACGTGAACAGTAATGCCAGAACACCTGTAATTACCCCGTTTTTCTCTTGATATCCTTTATTTCCGATGGTATAATTTATAATCGAAATAATTTCTTTTATGATAGAAAAGGGATGATTATGATGGGGTTAGACCAGAATCAGTAATTTTATTCATTGTTAAAAGGTACGGCGTGATCTATCGACTCCAAAGCTTAGGATGATAGGAACTGCGTTTTTTGATGATGAGGTACCTGGAAAGCGACCAGGGGTAATGTGCTCTCGGAATCTTTCTGTGCTTGATTTTGTGAGATGATTTTTTTGTCAGTTGTGCCCAAATTTCTGAGGCGTTGGCGTTGCGTCCGCCTCTGAAATTCGGGTGCGGCTGGCGGAAAATCAGCCACAAAAGCAGGTGCAGAAAAGACTCCGAGAGTACATTATAGAGTGATGGAGGAGAAAGACATGTTAAATTACAAGAAATATAAGAGAGTTCCGGTGGTAGATTACCCGGAGCGTGAGTGGCCGAATAAAGAGATTGAGAAAGCGCCGATCTGGTGCAGCGTTGATCTGCGCGACGGCAACCAGGCACTGGTTGAGCCGATGGTCGTAGAGGAGAAGATCGAGATGTTCAACCTCCTGGTAAAACTTGGATTTAAAGAGATCGAGATTGGCTTCCCGGCAGCTTCCCAGATCGAGTACGATTTCCTGCGCCAGTTAGTAGAACGCAAGCTTATCCCGGACGACGTAGTTGTACAGGTTCTGACCCAGTGCCGCGAGCACCTGATCAAGAGAACCTTCGATGCCATCCAGGGTATTCCGAAGGCGATCGTACATATTTACAATTCGACTTCTACCTTACAGCGTGAGGTTGTATTCCATGCAGACCGCGAGGAAGTAAAGCAGATCGCGATCGATGGTACCCGCATGGTAAAGAAATATATGAAAGATTACGACGGAAAAGTAATCCTTGAGTACTCTCCGGAGAGTTTTACCGGAACCGAGCTTGATTTTGCACTGGATATCTGCACCGCTGTACAGGAAGAGTGGGGCGCAACTCCGGACAATAAGATCATCATCAACCTTCCGGCAACGGTTGAGATGACGACTCCGAACGTATACGCAGACCAGATCGAGTGGATGAACAAGCATTTTAAGAACCGTGACAGCATTATTTTAAGTATCCATCCGCACAATGACCGTGGTACCGGCATTGCAGCGACCGAGCTGGCTCTCTTGGCAGGTGCAGACCGTGTCGAGGGTACACTGCTTGGAAACGGCGAGCGTACTGGTAATATCGACATATTAAATATCGCTTACAATATGTTCTCCCAGGGTATCAACCCGGAGTTAAATCTGGAAAATGTAAAGGAGATCACCGAGGTTTGTGAGCGCTGCACAAAGATGGCCGTTGACCCGAGACATCCGTATGCAGGCAAGCTGGTATTTACCGCATTCTCTGGTTCCCATCAGGATGCAATCAGCAAGGGTATGCAGGCGCTGCAGAAGAGAAACGACGGCATCTGGGAGGTTCCGTACCTGCCGATCGATCCGAGTGATATCGGACGCGAGTACGAGCCGGTTGTCCGCATCAACAGCCAGTCCGGCAAGGGCGGCGTAGCCTTCGTCATGGATTCCTTCTACGGATTCCGTCTTCCGAAGGGAATGCACAAAGAGTTTGCTGACATTATCCAGAAGATTGCAGAGAAGCAGGGCGAGGTAGCTCCGGAGCAGATCATGGACGAGTTCCGTGCAAACTACCTGGACAGAAAAGAGCCGATGCACTTCAAAAAATGCCAGATCACAGACAAGGAGTACGAGGGCGGCGCATTCGCAACCGTTGCAACTCTTACCTTTACCGCTCATGACACCGAGCGCACCGTTGAGGGCGTAGGTAACGGACCGATCGATGCGGTACAGAGAGCGATCGAGGAGGCACTTGGCATCGAGATCCGTGTTCTGGACTACAACGAGCATGCACTTCGTTCCGGTTCCGGCGCACAGGCAGCGTCCTACATCCATCTGATGGATGTAAAGAGTGGCCGGGCAACCTACGGTGTCGGCATCAGCTCCAACATTACGAGAGCATCTATCCGCGGTATCTTCAGTGCGGTAAACAGATTGTTTTACTAAAAAATAAAATGAATCAATTCAGAGTGACTGCTTGTGTGTGGACAGTCGCTGGTTTGGGCGGTATGCAGAAATGTGTGCCGCTCTTTTTCTGCCTGCCCGTGAACAGTAACAATTGAGTTACTGTTCACAGGTAGGCACTTTTGGAACCGAAAGTGCCGTAAGAAAACGTGGTGGCAGCAGGAATTTGCCGTATTTAAATGCGAAGCCACGGCAAATTCCGTTACTGGGCACGTATGCGTGAACAGTAACACAATTGAAACACGTTTTAGCGTACACTCCGCATTCCAATATTGACAAGAACAAAATCCCGGTGTTACGATATAGAAAACTGAAAAACTGAGTGAAATGACGATATTCGACTGAAAATTTCATGCTTATGAAAAAGAGAAAGGAAGTCCGTGAAAATGATTCTAAGGGCGAAGTATTTAATTACCGGAGATGGCAGAACCTGTTTGCAGGATCAGGCGGTGTATCTGGATAAAGAGGGAAAAATCGGCTGGATAGGAGACGCTGCGGAAGCGGCGGGGCGCTACCCGGAAGAGATGGTAAAGGATTACGGCGAGGCGACGATCCTGCCGGGACTGTTTGATATGCATGTGCATTTCGGCTACTACTACAGCCAGCCGGATCTGGATAATTATGACGATTATATGGTGGCATACTATGCGCTGGATCAGGCGAAACAGTCGCTGCGGCTCGGTATCACGACGGTGCGCGATCTGTCCTGCCCGCCCAATCTGATGAAGCAGCTGCGCCTGGCAGGTCAGAAGGGATATGTGACGGTCCCGCGGATCATCCATGCGGACGCAGGTATCTGCATGACCGGAGGACACGGACATCAGGATGGGGTCGAGGAGGCGGACAGCCCGTGGGGCGTGCGCGCCGCTATCCGAAGACAGCTGCGCGCGGGAGCTGACTGGATCAAGATCCTGACGAGCAACCGCGGCGATATTCCGGAATTTACCCAGGAAGAACTGGATGCAGCGGTCGATGAGGCGCACCGCCAGGGGGTGAAGATCGCGGTTCATTCGGGTACGCAGCCGTCGATTCAGATGTGTATTGACGCGGGATTTGACACGATCGAGCACGGAACCTTTTTAACAGAGGCGCAGGCGCGCCAGATGGCGGAAAAAGGAATCGCGTGGACGCCGACGATCACGGCGTACACATATTTGTATGAGCAGACAAAGCAGATGATCGAGGCGGGTGTGGACATGGACAACCCGATCGCCGCCAGAGCCGTTCACGATCAGGCATTTTTCAAACCGGCGTTTGAGGCGTACCGGGACAATTTCAAAAAGCTCTATGACACGGGAGTTACGGTGCTGGCAGGCAGCGACATGGTACTCTACAAAGCACCGCCGCTTCCGATTCATCAGGAACTCGGCTATATGGTAGACTATGGAATCACGCCGGTGGAGGCAGTGAGAACCGCAACCTACAATGCGGCGAGCGTGCTTGGAATCGAGATGGAGACGGGTAGCCTGAAAGAGGGCCTGGCGGGGGATCTGCTGGTTGTAAAGGGAGATGTCTCAAAGAATATTCGTGCGCTGGATGATGTGCTGGAAGTGTATCTGGCAGGAAAAACGGTGTATACGGTGTAAAAGATATGAAAAAGCTGTCTTTTTCAGAAGTGCAGGAGTTTTTGTTTCCTGAGATGGGAAAACCAAAAAGAAAATAAAAACATCTTGAAATTCTAAAAGAGACAGCTTTTATTATGTTTCTATACCGCGCAGACTGTAATTAAAATACGACTTCATTCCCATGAACAAACGGATTCGGCGTGTGTACGGTCAGAATCTTAACGACACGGTTTGTGTTGTTGACCCAGTCATGCGGGGTCTGGGAGTGGATCTGGATACTGTCGCCCGGATTCAGGCAGTATTCGCTGCCGTCCAGATATACGGTCAGGATACCCTCCAGAACGTAGATAAATTCTTCACCGTCGTGCTGATTCATCTCAAGCTGGTTTTCAGAGCTTGTGGTGGCGGACGGCATCAGGTGGAAGATACGCGGAAGACAGGCGAATCCCTGTGCATTTCCATTGACCAGGTACTGTACGATCTGGGGGTTGATCTGGGAACAGTGCATGGCAAAACTCCGGCTGACCGGGGATTTCTCCTGATCGGCGGAGGAGTCAAAGAACGAAGACAGACTGACTCCGAGAATCGTGGCAAGTTTTGCCAGAGAGTCGATTGCGATCGAAGAGAGACCGCGCTCCAACTGGGAAAGAAAGCCGATGGACAGACCGGACTCTTCGCTGAGCTGTTTCAGTGTGTATTTTTTTGCGGTACGGAAGGCTTTCACCTTGGCACCGATGGTAACATTATGATCCATAGATATATCCCCCTTGCGGCATCATTCTTTAATATAACATATCCACTATACAGGATTTTTGTTGGAACGTCAACCAAAGGGGGAGTTTTGACGGGTAAATTTAATTCAAAACGGAACGATTTTTTGGGGAAAGACCAAAATGGGCGGCGGATTTGGAGAAGTGAACCAGTGAGCGGATAGAAGGGGGAGAAAATGGGATAGAGAAAACGGATGGACAGAAAATAAAAACAGGGGGAGAAACAGAATGAAGGAAATAGTACGCGCTTCGATCGAGGATTGTTCCCAGATCGAGCGCTTCCGTTTGGTGACCCGTCTGGGGAATGCGATCCTTTCCAATGGCGGGGAGGTATTCCGGGCGGAGCAGGCGATGGAGTATGCGGCGCGGGCGCTGCGTCTTGAAGCATTTAATGCGTATGTGATTGCGAATGGAATTTTTTCAAATGTGGTGATTGACGGGCGGTTTTATTCCAGCCGTATCTGTCATGTGCCGCTGGCACCTACGATTCTATGCCGGGTGGATGCCTTAAATGATCTGTCGAGAAAGATTGCGGCGGGTAAATGCGGTCCTTATGAGATGCGGATGCGCCTTGAGCAGATTGAACACATGAAAGTGCTCGAAAATCGGGGAAAGGTTCTGGCGGCAGGAATTGGAAGCGCTGGATTTTGTTACCTGTTCCAGGGCAGCCTGCGCGATACGGCGGCGGCATTTGTGACGGGCGTGCTGCTGTATCTGTTCCTTTTATACGCAGCTCCGCGCTTTTCTTCGTCCCGGATGATGCAGACGATCATGACGAGCAGCGTGCTTGCATTGTGTTGTTGTTTGCTGTGCTGGATCGGGCTGGGAGAAAGCCTGGATCATGTCATGATCGGAGCTGTGTTCACGCTGGCGCCGGGTGTGCCGCTGACCAATTCGATCCGGAATTTTTTGGAAAATGATTATTTATCCGGTCTGATCCGTTTTGTAGACGCCTTTTTGACGGCGGGCTGTATCGCGATCGGAGTTGGTGTGGCACTGCGGTTCTGGATGTTTGCGATGGGAGGTATGCTCTGATGGAAATGGCAGGGGAAATTCTGGGGCAGCTTCTGGCGGCCTGTGTCGGAACTGCCGCCTTTTCGGCGCTGTTTGGAGTTCCGAAGAAGTATTGGCTGGATTGTGGTATCTGCGGGGCAGTCGGCTGGGGCGTGTATCTGGCGGTCATGGCAGCTTATCAGACGCCGATCATCGGGACCTTCACGGCGAGCGCGGTCTTGACGATGCTGTCGCGCTGTCTGGCGATACAGCGGAAAGCGCCGACGATCCTCTTTCTGGTATGCGGCATCTTCCCGCTTGTGCCCGGAGCGGCGATCTATTATACCGCCTACAACTTTTTTATGGGGCAGGAAGCGCTGGCGCTCCAGTATGGCATGGATACAATCAAGATGGCGGTCGCAATCGGGCTGGGGATCGGAGCGGCATATTCGCTTCCGGGACACCTGTTTGGATGGAAGCGGGAGATAGAGGTGTGGGAACCTGAGAAAGAGGGTAAAAAGTAGCCGCGGTTTACTTTTCTTTTAAAATATAGTAGAATACCCTCATACTATTAAGGAAAATATGATCAGCTGCGGCAGGCGTGGGGTGTTCTGCGGGCTTGATGGAGGGGACAGACATCGATATGGACAGTAAATTTTATGAGCCAGAAGTTCTGAAACAGCTGCAGGGAGAGATTCTGTCGATTCTGGATGATTTTATCCGGATCTGTGAAGACTATCATCTGGAATATTTCGGGATAGCCGGAACGGGAATCGGCGCGCTGCGGCACAAGGGATTTATTCCCTGGGACGACGATATCGATATTGCGATGCCGCGGCGGGATTTTGAGCGCCTGCTCCGGATCGTGGAAAAGAAGATGAGCGACCGGTATCTGGTTCTCAATGCAGAGCGATATCCCAATTATCCGCTGATGACAACCCGTCTGGTGAAGAAGGGGACGGTGTTTGTTGAGGAGGTTATGAAGGATGTGGACTGTCCGTTCGGCATCTTTCTGGATCTTTATGTGCTTGACAATGTGGCGGACAACCCGGTTCTATACCAGATTCAGTCGTGGACGGCCTGGTTCTGGAGTAAGCTGATGATTCTGCGGGCGATTCCGCGTCCGACGCTGCAGCAGCGGGGCATCAAGGCGAAGCTTATCTGGGCGGTCTGCGGGATGGTCTACAAGGCGATAAAGCTGCTCCATATCTCGCCTCAGTGGCTGCGGATGCGCTGTGAGCGGGTCTGCCGTAAATACAATAAATACCGGACACGCCGGATGGCATTTCTGCCGGACACAAGCCCATACTGGAATGTCGTGGATCGGGCGCGCTGTTATCCGCTCCGGAAGCTGGAATTTGAGGGCAGACGCATGAATTTCCCAGGAAATATCGAGGAAATGCTGACAAATATGTACGGCGATTTCATGCAGCTTCCGCCGGTTGAAAAACGCAAAACACACACGCCGAGCCGGCTGGAATTTTCAAAGGAAGAGATACTGTAGTGATAAAATATTTAGCGAACGCCCTGATTGGTGGAGATGGGCAGATTGAAAAACGAAATATGAGCTGGAATATGATAGGGAGCTTTCTCTATGCGCTGGCGTCCATGGTGCTGACGATCGCGGTCATCCAGATTGTCGGCGAGGATGAGGGCGGTATCTTCTCCTTTGCGTATTCTACATTTGGTCAGCATATGTTTATGGTGGCCTATTTTGGCATCCGCCCGTTCCAGATCACGGATACGAGGCGGCGGTTTACGTTTGGCGAATATCTGCGGCTGCGCCTGATGACCTGTGGTGCGGCGCTGGTGGCTGGGCTTTTTTATGTGACGGTGATCAACCAGGACTATGCCTTTGTCAAGGCGGCGACGGTATTTTTGATGGTAGCGTACAAGGTGATCGACGGTTTCGCGGACGCTTATGAGGCAGAATTTCAGCGTGACGGACGCCTGTATCTGACGGGCAAATCAAACGCATTCCGGACGGTTTTATCAGTCGGTGTCTTTTTGGGCTGTTTGAATGCGACCCATAACCTGGTCGGCTCCTGCCTGGCGGCAGTACTGGCGCAGCTGGCGGGCGTGTGCCTGTTTGATTTTCCGGTAATCGGTCATCTGTCGCAGGTGGACTGGGAGGTCCGCTCCGGACGTGTCGGGCTGTTGTTTAAAGAAAATGTAGTCCTGTTTTTATCGGTTATCCTGGATTTTTATATTTTTTCTGCCGCGAAATATGCGATCGAGGGCAATATGGCGGACAAGTATCAGGCGGTATTCGGTGCGATCTTCATGCCGACCAGCGTCATCAATCTGGTGGCAGGCTTCGTCATCCGCCCGTATATCACGAAACTCTCGGAACAGTGGGAGCGGAATGCGCTCCCGGAATTTGCCGGGACGATAGGCCGGCTGGCGGCAATCATCGCGGCGCTTACGGTGCTGGCAGTCGGGGGTGCCTGGATTCTCGGAATTCCGGTTCTCTCAATATTATATCCGAAAATTGCGTACATGCTGCGGGAATGCCGTCTGGCGCTGGTGTTTATCATTCTAGGCGGCGCGTTCAATGCGTATGTGAATCTGTTTTATTATGCACTCATCATTATGCAGGAGCAGAAACGTATTTTTCTGGGTTATGTCGGTGTGACGGCAGCGGCGCTCCTTATTTCTTCGCCCTGCGTACGCGCGGCAGGACTACTGGGCGGATCGCTTTCGTATCTGCTTTTGATGGCGGCACTGACTGCCTGCTTTGGACTGACGTCGCTTGTGATGTACCGGAGACGGGCACGTGGGATATAGAACTTGTTTAGAATGTACTCTCGGAGTCTTTCTGCACTTGCTTTTGTGGCTGATTTTCCGCCAGCCGCACCCGAATTTCATCAACGTACGCACCGCGTACGCCTCAGAAATTTGGGCACAACTGACAAAAAATCATCTCACAAAATCGAGCACAGAAAGATTTCGAGAGTACATTAGATAGATTTGGAGGAAATGTATGATTAATTTTGCGGTAGGACCGGTTCAGATGGACGAGGAAATCCGGGCGATCGGGGCGGAAGAAGTACCATATTTCCGCACACCGGAATTTTCTGCAATTATGAAGGAAAATGAGCGCCTGATGAAGCAGTTCACGGGGGCGCCGGAGGATGCGAGGGCGGTTTTCCTGACAGGTTCGGGCACGGCGGCGATGGAAGCGGCAGTCATGAACCTTTTTACAGAGCGCGACCGCGTGCTGGTCGTAAACGGCGGCAGTTTTGGCGCGCGGTTTGCGAAGATTTGTGAGATCCATGAAGTTCCTCATGAGGAGATCCAGCTGGAGAGCGGACGGGCGCTTCGGGCAGAAGACCTGGCACCGTATGAGGGAAAAGGATTTACCGGATTTTTAGTCAATGTCCATGAGACTTCCACGGGCGTTCTCTATGATATGGAGCTGATTTCGGACTTTTGCAGACGAAACCAGCTGATTCTGGCGGTTGACGCGGTCAGCTCGTTTCTTGCCGATCCATTTTGGATGGGAAAATGGGGCGTTGATCTGGTGCTGACCGGTTCTCAGAAAGCGCTGGCACTTCCGCCGGGACTCTCAATTCTGGTGCTGGGGGCGCGTGCGATCGCGAGAGTGCAGGAGACGGCGGTCCGCTCGATGTATTTTGATCTGCGCGACTACCTGAAAAATGGCGAGCGGGGGCAGACGCCGTTTACACCAGCGGTCGGAGTGCTTTTACAGCTTCATAAACGGCTGACGATGATCGAGGAAAAAGGATTTGAGGCAGAACAGGCACGGATCCGCTGTCAGGCGGAGGATTTCCGAAGCAAAATAAAAGATCTTCCGTTTGAGATCGTTTCCAATTCTCTCTCGGCGGCATTGACGCCGCTTCACCCGACGGGCGTGGACAAAGAGGGGAAAGCGGTCTCAGCGCATCGGATTTTTGAGATTTTGAAGGATGAATACGGCATCTGGATCTGCCCGAACGGCGGCGCGCTTGCCGACACGGTGTTCCGTGTCGGTCATATCGGCGCATTGACGCCGGAAGATAATGACAGCCTGATTGCGGCGTGGAAAGATATGCAAAGGAGGGGACTTCTGTGAAAGTATTGATTCTGGCAGCGGGACGGGGAACCCGGATCTCGCGTTATCTGTCGGGAAAACCAAAATGTACGGTGGATATCGGCGGCGGGCAATGCCTGATCGAGTACACGATTGACCTGCTTCATTCCCGGGGTATCCAGGATATCGGCATCGTGCTGGGCTATGAGGCGCAGGTGATCCGCGAGGTCTTGGCAGACAAGGGAGTTTCCTTTTTCTACAACCCGTTTTATGATGTGACAAACAGCATCGCGTCTGCATGGTTTGCGAAGGAGTTCCTGACAGGGGACGATCTGCTGATCATGAACGGTGATGTATACCTGGAGGAAAAATTGCTTGACCGGATCCTCGCGCAGGGCAGGAGCCCGGTGATGTTTGCGGACGAGAGCCGCCGGGAGACAGCGGATTATAAGTTCTTCTATGAAGATGGAATTTTGAAAAAATATGGAAAAGAGCTGACCGGGGATGATGTGACGGGCGAGTACATCGGAATCGGACGGTTTTCAGCGGCATTTATGCCGGAATTTATCTGCCGGATGGAGGAGATGATCGACCGCCAGGAGCACGGCGTCTGGTGGGAAAATGTTGTTTACAGCATGACCGGGCAGCAGCCTGTCTATGTCGAGGACGTCAGCGGGCATTTCTGGGCGGAGGTTGATTATATTGAGGATTATGAGCGCATCCTGGAACATAGAGGTGTGGAGAAGATAGTGCGCTAGATTTGATTTGAAGCGTGGAACAGGCGAGACTTTGTGGCGCTTGGAACGGATGAAGTGAATTGAATTGTTTCGAACGTGATGGATTATGATGGATTTGCTTGTTGCTTACGGACAGATTTTTGAAACTGAAAGTGCTGTATAATGACGGAATTGCAGTGGATTTTGCCGATTCAAAGCAGGAAGAGAAATAAGGGAGAAGTACAGATGCAGTTTAACAGGCATTTTATGAATCGAATAGAGAAAAAAGATGTGCTGCGGCTGCTTCTGGCGCTTGTGGCAGTCTTTGTGATCGGTGTTCTGGGCGAGTTTGTCTGCAATTTCCCGGCGCTCCGGGCAAATGGATGGACGCGGCAGGCGACGCGGACGATCGCTCTGGACGAGGTGCAGGTGAGCGGATTTGAGCGGTTAGAGACAGAAAAAACAGAGGTGCTGCAGCTTTCGGATGCAAGCGGTTATCTTCACATTCCACTGGACGGCAGCTACGTCAGCCAGTTTCTTTACCATTATGATTACGATGGTCTGTTAAATGCCACCGTCCGCCTCGGTTACCGCAACATCTACGGCGAGCAGCGGGAGCACAACGCAAAGATGGTCGTGGACCGCAACTGCCGGGTGCTGAAATTTTCTTCGGTTCCGGTGAATGGGAAGCTGGACTACGTGGATCTTCTGATCACGCGGGAGGATCTAGACGAAGAAGGGCTTTCCTACATGAATTTTGGCGGGATGCCGCTTGCACTGACCGGGTTTGCGACGGTGGCGCGGGCAGGTATCAACTGGTACCGGCTGGGACTTTTCTGGTGTGCGGCGGCGGTCTTGATTGCACTTCTCTGCTTCCGGGATTTCGTGGCAAAGCGCATCGAGGTTGGATTTCTGCTGATCTCCCTGACGTTTGGAACAGTATTTTCACTGTCGCTCCCGGCAAATAAGGTGAGCTGGGATGAGGAAGTGCATTTCGCGCAGGCGTTCTGGATGGCAAATTACCGGACGCCGGTGCAGGCGGATCCGGCGCTTTTACAGGAGTTTACGACGGGCGTAGATACCTGGCCGTACAATCAGCCGGAGAGTCGGGACGAGCAGGCGGCGCTCACTTCGTATCTGAATCAGAATGCGGGTTACCGGCACGGTGAACATCTCTGGAGTACGGATCTCAACAAAACGACGATGACTGGATATGTGGGCTCGGCGCTGGTGCTGAAAGCGGGCGGGCTGCTTCATATCCCATTTGGAATCCTGTATAAGCTGGGGCGGCTGGGAAATCTCTATGTCTATGCGGCAGTTTTGTATTTTGCCATCAAAAAAACACCGGTCGGCAAGGCAATCCTGGCATTTCTGGCGCTGATGCCTGAGCCGATGATGCTGGCGGGGGCATATTCCTATGACCCGACCGTCACGGCGTTTTTGTGGCTGTCTTTTGCGGGCATTCTGGAAGCGGCGCTTGGCGGGCGGAAAATGGACTGGAAAGCGTATGCGCTCATCGTGCTTACCTTTGTCTGGGGCTGCCGCGTCAAGGCGGTATATGCGCCGCTCATTCTGCTGGGACTGATGATTCCGGCAGAAAAGTTCCGTTCTAAACGGGAAATGTACTTGATGAAGGGTGGATTTATCGTGATTTGCGGTCTGATGATGCTATCCTTCATCCTGCCGGTTCTGATCGCGCCGCGCGATATCGGGGATACGAGAGGCGACAGCACCAGCGAGAAAGGGCAGATGGCATACATTCTGGGACAGCCGCTTGCCTATGCATGGGTGCTGATGTGCAACCTGTTCCGGACGCTTCCGTCCTATGTGCTGGGCGAAAATTCGCTGGGGCTTCTGGGACACACGGGAACGATGTCATTTCCGTGGGCGCTGTACGCCGGTTCGGCGGCAGTTATCCTCACAGCCGGGCAGTCGTCCTGTGGAAAACGTCTGTCAAAAAAACAGAAGCTGTGGATATCCGTACTCTGCGCGGGAACGGCAGTGCTGGTCTGGACTTCGATGTACATCGCATTTACCAGACCGGGTAATACCTATATCGACGGCGTACAGGGGCGCTATTATCTGCCATTTCTGCCGCTTGTCTGGCTGGTATTAAACCCGGAGCGGGTGATGGTGCGGATGGAGAATAAAAACTATCATGCGCTGGTGTTAGGGGCGGCGGCGCTGATTCTGGCGGCAACGGTTTATCTGGATATCTGGATGAAGTTCTGCCGGTAAGCATAAGCAAGCTAGAAGAAGGCAAAGGTTACTGTATACGGGTAGGCACTTTTGGAACCGAAAGTGCCGTAAGAAAACGTGGTGGTAGCAGGAATTTGCCGTATTTAAATGCGAAGCCACGGCAAATTCCGTTACTGGGCACGTATGCGTGAACAGTAACAGGCAAAGATGTTTGAAACGTTAAAATCGATCATAAGTCTGGTAAAAATGAATTCAAGCAGGTACCGCTCTTGAAAAACGAGAAGGCAGAAGTGCGGCATGAAAGAGCGAGAGAGAAAGGGAAACGAGATGCAGCAGGAAATCATTCATACATTTGCGGTCTGTGCATACAAGGATTCGCCGTATCTGGAAGAATGTCTGCGTTCGGTGACGAGCCAGACGGTCAAATCGGAGGTGATCTGCTGTACCTCGACGCCGAGCAGCTATATCCGGGAGCTGGCAGCGCGGTATCAGGTGCCGCTCTATGTGCGGGACGGGGCGAGCAATATCCGTGAGGACTGGATGTTTGCCTATGGAAAGGCGCAGGGGCGTTTCGTCACGATCGCCCATCAGGACGACCGATACCGCAGCGATTATGCCGAAAAGCTTTTAAAAGCCTGGAAGAAATATCCGGATCTGCTGCTGTTTGTGAGCGATTATCTCACGATCCGCATGACGGAGAAAGAGGGGGAAATGAAAGCCATTCCGGAGCCATTTAACATGGTCTGGCTGGTAAAAAAGATACTGCGCCTGCCGCTGCGTTTCCATTTTCTGGCGGACCGCACCTGGATCAAGCGGAGCAGTGTCTGGTTTGGCAATTCGATCTGCTGTCCGTCCTGCACGTACAATAAAGAACAGATTGGGGACGATATGTTCCATTCGGAGTATGATTTTGCGCTGGACTGGGACAACCTTTACGAGCTGGCGGGCAAAAAAGGACGTTTTATCTGTTCGGAAAAACCGCTGATTGCCTACCGCGTTCATGCGGAGGCGACGACGAAAGCCTGCATCGAGGACAACCGGCGCCCGGCGGATGAGATGGCGATGTTCCGGAAAATGTGGCCGGACTGGATGGTAAAGATTCTGATGCATTTTTACAGAAAAGCCTATAAGGAGTACGAAAAATGAGAAAAGCCGATGTGATTATACCTACGTTCAAACCGGGGGATAAGCTGGAAAAACTTCTGCGGCGGCTGTTGGAACAGAGTGTGCCGGTGGGCCGTGTGATCATCATGAATACGGAAGAAAAGTACTGGGATGCTGAGCGGTTTGAGTCCTTATTTGAGGGGGAAGATACAAAGCTGACCGTGTGCCATATCCGCCAGTCGGAATTTGACCATGGAAGAACTCGCCATGAGGGAATTTTGAAATCAGATGCGGATGTCTGCATCTGCATGACGCATGACTGCGTGCCGTATGACCGGAATCTGGTAAAGGAGCTTCTGGAGGCGCTGGATGCGTCGGAACGAGTGGCGGCAGCATATGCGAGACAGCTCCCGGCGGCGGACTGCGGTGTGATTGAACGGTATACGAGGGACTTTAATTATCCGGCGGTGAGCCGCCTGAAAGGGAAAGAGGATGAGGACGAGCTGGGAATCAAGACGTATTTCTGTTCCAATGTCTGCGCGGCATACCGGCGGGATATTTACCTGAAGCTTGGCGGATTTACGAAGAAAACCATTTTCAACGAGGATATGATTTTTGCCGGACACGCGGTGGAAGCCGGGTATCAGATTGCCTACGCGGCGGACGCGCAGGTCATCCATTCCCACAATTATACGGCGATGCAGCAGCTGCACCGGAATTTCGACCTTGGCGTATCGCAGGCGGATCACCCCGAGGTGTTTGGGCGCCTTCATTCGGAGGGCGAGGGAATCCGTCTGGTGAAGAAAACAGCGAAATGGCTGGTGGAAAATGGTCATGTGCTTCTTCTGCCGCAGCTTGTGATGGCGAGCGGAAGTAAATATGCCGGGTACTGGCTGGGAAAGCATTATAAAAAGCTGCCGGAGGGGCTGATTCGAAGCCTGACGATGAATCCGGCATACTGGGAAGGAGAAGCGGGCGATGGAAGATAAGGCGTTATTGTCCACAGAAGAAGCTTCTGGGGCGGAAAAAGCCGAACTTTTGATAGTCATACCGGCGTACAACGAAGCCGAAAATATAGAGCGGGTTGTGAACCATCTGACTGCCAATTTTCCGCAGTATGATTATGTGGTCGTCAATGACGGATCGCGCGATGAGACGGCGGCGATCTGCCAGAGAAATGGATATAATCTGTTGAACCTTCCGGTCAATCTGGGACTGGCGGGAGCATTTCAGGCAGGACTTAAATATGCCGACAAGTACGGATATCAATATGCGGTCCAGCTCGATGGAGACGGACAGCACCGTCCGGAGTATCTGGAATCCATGATCAAGAAAATGGAAGAAGGTTACGATATCGTCATCGGTTCCCGGTTTGTCGGGGAGAAAAAGCCATTTACGATGCGGATGCTTGGAAGCAATCTGATCGAGATGGCGATCCGCTTCACAACTGGTGTCAATATCAAGGATCCGACATCGGGAATGCGGATGTTCAGCAAGCGCATGATCCGGGAATTTGCATCAGGGCTTAACTACGGTCCGGAGCCGGACACCGTTTCCTACCTGATCCGCCAGGGCGCGCGGGTGGCGGAGGTGCCGGTCATCATGGATGAACGGATTCTGGGAGTCAGTTACCTGACACCGGTCAATGCGATGCGGTATATGCTTAAAATGCTGATTTCGATTCTGTTAATCCAGAATTTCAGAAAGAGGAGGTAGCGCCATGACGCCAACACTCAGAGTTGTCCTGATCGTCGTGTCGATCCTGACAACCTTTATGATTATGCGGAAGATCCGGCAGTCAAAACTCCAGATCGAGGATTCGATTTTCTGGCTGGGATTCTCGTCCATTCTCATTGTGTTCAGTATCTTTCCGGGGCTGCCGGATCTTTTGGCGGAGTTGGCGGGAACGTACACGACTGCCAATTTTATCTATCTGGCGGTTATTTTCCTCCTGATTGTGAAAATGTTCCATATGTCGATCAAACAGTCGCAGCTGGAGACGAAGATCAAGGATCTGGCGCAGAAGATTGCGCTGGATGAAAATGAGCGGGGGAAAGAGGCACAAACATCTGTAAAAAAGGTTGTCAGCCAGAAAAACGAATGATATAGTTAAAGATGGCACAGCCGAAAAGGATGATGCCAGTTACGCATTGAAAAATGAATTGAAATACCTGCATAAGAAGGAGATAGAAAAATGGGAAAGATTAAAGTAACACCATGTGACATCAAGGGACTTTATGTAATCGAACCGACCGTTTTCAAGGACGAGCGCGGTTATTTTATGGAGACATACAACCAGAACGATTTCCATGAGGCGGGACTCGACATGGTATTTGTACAGGACAACCAGTCTATGTCTGTCAAGGGCGTTCTGCGCGGACTTCATTACCAGAAACAGTATCCGCAGGGCAAGCTGGTGCGTGCAGTGCGCGGTACCGTATTTGATGTGGCGGTAGACCTTCGTACTGGTTCTGAGACCTACGGAAAATGGTTTGGCGTGGTTCTTTCCGCGGAGAACAAGAAGCAGTTCTACATTCCGGAAGGATTTGCACACGGCTTCCTGGTACTGTCCGATGAGGCAGAATTTGCATACAAATGTACCGATTTTTATCATCCTGGCGATGAGGGCGGTATGGCATGGAACGATCCGGAGATTGGCGTTGAGTGGCCGATCGAGGAAGGCATGGAGTTGATTATTTCGGAGAAAGACCAGAAATGGGGCGGCTTCCGGGATGCATTCAAATTTTAAGAATGGAGTTAGGATAGAATGCGGGAACTGATTTCCCTGTTTCGGGAACTGATAGGAAAAAGAAAATTGGTCACCGAGCTTGCCAAGGCGGATTTCCGCAAGCGCTTTGTCGGCTCGTACTTTGGAATTGTCTGGATGTTTATCCAGCCGATGGTTACGATCGCGATCTATGCGTTCATCTTCGGTGAACATGGCATGAAAAATGCGCCGCCGGTTCCGGGGGCGACCTATGTCATCTGGCTGACGCCGGGTATCATCCCGTGGTTTTATTTCAGCGAGATTTTAAATACGGGCACAAACTGCCTGCAGGAGTACCATTATCTGGTTAAAAAGGTAGTATTCCAGGTGGAGATGCTTCCGGTTATCAAGCTTATCTCCTGTTTCCTGGTACATGCCTGCTTCCTGATCATTATGGCGGGGCTGTACCTGATTGACGGGCGTATGCCGTCTGCAACCTGGATTCAGGTGTTATACTATTCTTTTGCGGCGTCGATGCTTGGACTGGCGCTTACCTATTTTACCAGCGCCGTGCAGGTATTCTTTAAAGATATGGCGCAGATCGTCGGCATCTGTCTCCAGTTCGGCATGTGGCTGACTCCGATCATGTATGACGAGGCAATCTTCACCAGCCGTGCATCCTGGCTGGAGTGGGTATTCAAGCTTAACCCATTCTACTACATCGCCGCAGGCTACCGCGACAGCATGCTTACGGGAAGCTGGTTCTTCGAGCGGCCGACGATGACGATTTATTTCTGGGTGGTAACATTTGTTTTGATGATAATAGGACTGAAGGTATTCAAAAAACTTCGTCCCCATTTCTCAGACGTACTGTAGAAGGGAAGGGAGCTGCTGTAGATGGTGTTGGCGGCTTTCGGATTATCGAGATGCGAACAACGATAATCTGAGAAGCTGCCAGCGCCGCCTCCGGCAGCTCCCTTCTGTGACAACTTATCAATAGGAGTTTACATAAAATGGTTTTCAGTTCAATCATCTTTTTATGGGTTCTTCTCCCCTGCATCCTGCTCCTCTACTACGTGAGCCCCAAACCGTTCAAAAATGGCATCCTGACCGTATTCAGCCTCTTTTTCTATGCCTGGGGCGAACCGCGGTATGTGGTGCTCATGATTTTTTCGGTTCTGCTCAACTACGGTTTCGGGCGTCTGGTGGAGAAATTCGGGAAAAAGAGATGGCTTTTGGCGCTCTGCGTGACGCTCAATCTTCTGATCCTCGGCTATTTTAAATATTACAATTTCCTCGCCGAGGTGCTGAATCCGCTGCTTCGCGGGTTTGATATAGCGCTTCCGGCGATTCAGGTGACGCTGCCGATCGGAATTTCCTTCTATACCTTCCAGGCGCTTTCCTACGTGGTGGATGTGTACCGGGGCGAAAATCAGGCGCAGAAAAATCCGCTCAACATGATGCTTTATATTTCCTTCTTCCCGCAGCTCATAGCGGGACCGATCGTGAAATACCATGACATCGAGGAGCAGATCGAAAACCGGACCGTCACGCTGGAGGGCTTTTCTTACGGCGTGAAACGCTTTATTTTCGGTCTGGGAAAGAAGGTCATCCTGGCAAATACCTTTGCCGAGGTTGTGGACGCGGTCTACGCGTATCAGGCGGCGGATGTGAGCCAGGCGATGCTCTGGCTGACGGCGCTTCTCTATATGCTGCAGATTTATTTCGATTTTTCCGGCTATTCGGACATGGCGATTGGGCTTGGAAAAATGTTTGGCTTTACATTTATTGAAAACTTCCGGCTGCCGTACACAGCGACTTCGATCCAGGATTTCTGGCGGAAATGGCATATTTCCCTCTCCAGCTGGTTTAAAGAGTACGTGTACATTCCGCTCGGCGGAAACAGGAGGGGCACGGCGCGGACGTATGTCAACCTTTGGACGGTCTTTCTGTTGACCGGCATCTGGCACGGAGCGGGCTGGACGTTCATTTTCTGGGGCATTTACCATGGCTTTTTCAACGTGCTGGAGCGCTGTTTTCTGGGAAAATGGCTGAAGCAGGAGAAATTCCGGCCGTTGGCGCATATCTATGCGGTGTTTGTTGTGCTGATCGGCTGGATTTTCTTCCGCGCGGACACGATCGGGCAGGCATTTTCCTTTATTCGGTATATGTTTGTGCCGCACAGCGCAGTCGTTTTGATGGAGCGCTACATGAACCGGAAACTCTGGATGTTTCTGGCGGCGGCGCTGCTGGCATGCGGTCCGGTGCAGTGGTTCTGGATGAAATGGAAAGGGCGCGTGCTGGCGCAGGATGGCTCGGTGACGGTCACAAGCTGGATCGGCTACATGGCGATCCTGTGGTTTTCCATTTTGCTGCTTGTCAACAATACATACAATCCATTTATTTATTTCCGTTTTTAAAAGCGGTGTAGAAAGCATGCTTGCCTGTGCAATGAGAACATAAAAATGAAAGCATGGGCGGCAGGGCGTGAAAGTACAGAAAGATGGATTCATGCAGGGAGAAGAAAACGAGAGATATGAATCGAGAGACAGGGACAAAAATACTTCTGATTGGTTCCTTTGCGGCGAGCCTGGTGCTGCCGACGCTTGTCTATCCGGCGGTCAGGAGCCATCTGGACCAGCAGAATTATGAAAACAGGGAATTGGCATCCTTTCCGGAACTGTCGGCTGCCAATTTTGACAATATTCCGACGGAATTTGAAGCGTATTACAACGACCATGTTCCGTTCAAAAATCTGTTTGTCAAGGCGAAGACAAAGCTGGATCTGGAGCTTTTAAATGAAAGCTCGATTTCGGATGTGACGGTCGGAAAAGAAAACTGGCTGTTTTACACCGTTTCGGAGGACGGCGAGGATGCGCTGGCGGATTATCAGCGGACAAATCTCTATACGGCGGATGAGAAAACAGCGCTGGCGGACGCGATTACCTCGGTAAACGAGAAAATGAAAGAGCGCGGCATCCGGTTTGTGATGTTTGAGGCGCCCAACAAGGAAAGTGTCTATGCGGAATATATGCCGGATTCGGTCCGGGTATACGGAAGTGAGTCGCGTCTGGATGCGGCGCTCCCGGAGCTTGCGGCGCAGGGACTTCCGGTGTATGACATGAAGCCGGAGCTTCTGAAAGAGGCGGACACGTATCAGCTTTATTACAAATATGATACGCACTGGAACCAGATCGGCTCTTTTATCGGAAGCCAGCAGATTGCACAGACTTTGCTTGGAACCTCGACATCGCTCAGTGCAGTCTCGATTGAGGCGGCAGGACCGGCGTCCGGAGACCTGGCGCGGATGCTTAACATGGCAGCAGAGTACAGCGACGATACCGAATATATGATTCAGAATTATCTGCCGGAGGTGACGGCTACGACGGTGGATATGAACGAGGACAACAGCTTTGCAGTGTTTGAGTCGGATTCGCCGAATGATAAAACACTTCTGGTGGTAGGCGATTCCTTTAGCCAGAACCTTAAATATTTTATGCCGAAGCTGTACCGGAAAACGGTGTTTGCGACCTTTGACACGTACACGGAGGCGCTTCTGGATGAATACCAGCCGGATGATTTTGTCTATCTGACGGTCGAGCGCAACCAGGAGCTGTTTGAGGATGTGGAGACGGTTGTCTGGCGGGATGAGGTGCCGGAGAAGGACGGGTAAGGTGCCGGATGTCCGGGCGGAAGGGGGCTGCAAAGTTTTTTTAAAACTAAATAAAAAGAATCACTCGTAAAGTGCTAGTTCGGGTGATTCTTTTTTTATGCCTCTTGATTCCATATTTTGTTGCGCGAGGGTTATTATAAAAAAATGGAAGAGGATGTAAAGAGGGAAATTTTGAAAAGCGAAGGTAGAAGGCTTGAAAATCAGGGGTGGATAGATTAAAATAAATGGATAATATATTATACAAAACAAATAAAATATAGAATTAATAGATAATATATTATCCATGATTTAAATGGAAAAAATTAAAATAGAATTTCCCCAAAGTTTGTGTTTATGGGATAATAAAGGAGAAAGGATGGGGCGGATGGAGACAGGAAAGAAACTTCAGGTTATGTATGAAGACAGACTGGTAGGCACTCTTGCATTAACAGCGAATCACAAGGTGGCATTTGAGTATGATGATGCATGGCTGGAAGAGGGATTTTCGATCAGTCCGTTTTCACTGCCTTTGAAAAAGCAGGTGTTTATTCCAAATAAGGATTATTTTGAAGGTTTGTTTGGGGTGTTTGCGGATAGCCTGCCAGATGCGTGGGGGCGCCTGCTTTTGCGGCGTCTTTTGCTGGCGCATAAGCAGCAGCCAGACGATTGGACAGTGTTAGACCGGCTGGCGGTTGTGGGAAGATCTGGGATGGGGGCGTTGACCTATCGTCCGCAGCGGGAACTTTCGGTTGAGGAGAAAAATGATAATCTGGACGAACTTGCGGAGGCCTGCCAGAAAATATTAAATACCGAATACTCGGACAAACTGGATGAACTGTACCGGCTGGGCGGTACAAGCGGAGGTGCGCGCCCGAAAATTATGACGCAGATTCAGGGAGAGGACTGGCTGATTAAATTTCCGGCACATATAGATGGAAAAGATGCAGGGAAGATGGAGTATGACTATGCGTGCTGTGCAAAACAGTGCGGAATTGTCATGAGTGAATCGAGATTGTTTCCCTCAAGGCGATGCAAAGGATATTTTGGAACCAGACGATTTGATCGGGAAATAGAAAATGGGATGGTAAAGCGGGTTCATATGCTGACGGCAGCGGCGTTATTAGAACTGGATTTTGAACAGCCAAGTCTGGATTACCATCAATTGATGAAATTAACGAAAATATTGACGAACGGGAAGGCAGAAGATATAGAAAACATGTTCCGCCGTATGTGTTTTAATGTGTTTGCCCACAACCGGGATGATCATTCAAAGAATTTTACTTATATATATCGGGAGGAGGAAGAGCAATGGCGCCTGGGACCAGCGTATGATCTGACGTACAGCAACACATATTATGGGGAACATACGACCAGCGTAGATGGCAATGGACGAAATCCGGGTGAGAAGGAGCTGCTTGCAGTTGGGCTTGCAGCCGGAATGAAAAAAACGAGATGCATGGAAATGATAAAACAGATTCGTACATGTGTGCAGGACATGTTAGGTCATTATTTTTAGAGAGGCAGGAGAGCAATATGGAAGCACTTATCTGGGAAACTGCAGATGAACTGGATCAGAAACTGGCATCACGGCTGCGTAACATCCGGAAACGCCGCGCTATTTCACAGCAGAGACTGGCGGACATGAGTGGGGTGAGTTATGGCTCAATTAAGCGATTTGAGGCGACGGGGCAGATTTCCCTTTTGTCACTCACAAAAATCGCGATGGCACTGGATTTGGCGGAAGAGCTGCGGGGGCTTTTTACGCGGGTTCCGTACAAAAATATTGAGGAGGTAATCCGCGAATCCCGTTAAGCCACCGTTCACGCATTGTGTAGGCAGCACCCATCCGCGTAGCCCTGCCAGAACCGTTCGCAGGCGACCGCGCGAGACGCCCGAATGAGCCAAGGTACATTCTTTTTTAGGCGGGATGCACAAATCCGCAAATCGCCGCCGGACGTTTTTGTTTATATTTCAAGTATGGCTGTTTTTGTAACTTTTGTACATAGTCAGGGTGTCAAAATTGGTACTTATTACATATATTAACTTATGTTTATATAATTGCAAATGACTTATAAGTTTATACCACTTCCGGGGATGGTACTTTTTGTTTGACAGTGTTATATTATTGCCATCGAAAGAAACAAGAGATTTTCACAGACGGATATCGTAATAGTATCATAAGAATATTGCAATGGATTTCCGCCTATCATATGAAAAAATATAATTTTATTTGATGGAGGTAATTATCATGATGAAAGCAACAAGAACATTCAATAACGGTTTATATCAGGAGAATTTATATCAGGCATATTACAACACACCAGCAGAAAAGCATGTAGTTTCCGAGTCCTTAGAGCAGGAAGCAATGCCGGTACTGGTACATCGTTTAGCTGCACAGTTAGGTTATACCGAGTCTGAGGCAGAAGTAGAAAAAGAGTTTCTGTGCGAAATGTAATGGATAATCTGCTCGCAAGCTTATAACCATCCGGCAGAACTGGATGAGTTACCACCAACCTAAAGCATTTACGACAGAACAAGGCTTCTGAAGCCAGAAAAAGAAAACCGTCTGAGAAAGAATGAAAGATTCTTTTACAGACGGTTTCTTTTTTTACCGAATCGCATTTTTCATGGATTTCACGTATTCTGCCACATACGGCACACGGGATATCGCTTTCTTCTTTTATCAGATTTACCATCGCGCCGATATCGGTCGGGATCTCATTCCGGACGCCGGTGACACCTTGATTCATGGAGTGATTCCATGCGCTTTGCGAGATACCTGCATATCTCCGGCAACTAACGTATGCCCTACGTCGCAGAGTACTAGGCTGAAAATATATCCAGCTTTTGGCTGTGCCCTCAGCGGTCCATTTGGCAGCCTGCATCTCGACCCGGTTCTCAGCCTCCCGGACTCTCTGTGCGCGCATATGCTGCTTTGATCTCCGCTTCAACGGTTTTGATGTGTTCAATTTTTTGTCAATATACTACGCATGATGTAAAGTGTCAAATATTTTTGGGGAAAAATTAAATTTTTTTAAAATTATGCGATTCTTTGGAAGTATGTTCCAGCTTTGCCAGCAGCAAAATAGCGAAGAAAGTGATCATTTCCGACGCCAGGAAAGACAGCCAGACGCCGTTCAGCCCAAACAGGCGCGCCAGTGTGACAGCGCAGGGGATGATAGCGACGGCCCCGCGCAGCAGAGAACCGGCGATGGCTGGTTTTGGCTGCGCGACGGCGGAAAAATAGGCAACCAGCAGGATGTTGATGCCAGCAAAGAGAAAGCCCAGGAAATACAGCCGGAGTCCGCTGTAGGCGTAATGCAGAAGTTCGGCGTTCTGCTCTTGATTGAAGATCTGGATCAGTGGATCGGTCATGCTCCAGGTCAGCACCAGAATGAGCGCTTCCACGATCAGGCAGGCGATGACGCCCCAGGTCAGGAACTGGCGGCTCTGCGTGTGATCGCCTTTTCCGTAGCTTTCGCTGATGAGCGGCTGCGTGCCCTGCGCGAGTCCGTTGAACAGGCACATGGCAACGACGGAGAGATTGGCAGTGACGCCGTAAGCGGCGACACCGACATTTCCGGCGAGCCCCAGAAGCAGGAAATTAAAGACGATCGCGATCACGGCGGAGGATATTTCGCCGACAAAGGCGGATACGCCGAGCTGGCAGCAGGCGATCAGGTGGCGCAGGGATGGAGCGCGAAAACGGAATCCGACCTGATTGTGTTTTCCCAGGTAGTGCGTGCTGCAGATGCTCATCGTCACAAGCGGGCAGAATGCAGTCGCTAACGCCGCGCCGGTCAGTCCCAGACCTGCCGGAAACATGAAGATGTAGTCAAACACGATGTTGAACATACTTCCGGCGATGGAGCCGAGCATCGCGATCGCCGGAGCGCTGTCATTGCGTGCAAACGCCGTGAATGCGTAGTTGGACATAAAAAACGGCGAGGCAGCCAGAATAATGCGGAGATACTGCTTTCCGAGCGCGGTCAGCCCTGCGTCTGCGCCGAGAAGCTGCAAGATTTTATCCGGGATGAAGATGCCTGCCAGCACCAGCGGAATGCTGATGAGAATATCCCAGGTTACGGCGGAGAGAAAATAGAAGCTGGCGTTTTTGCCCTGCGCACGGTCGATGGCATAACGGGTCGCCGATCCGATCCCGATCATTGCTCCAATCGCATAGATCAGTCCGTAAACCGGTAAAATCAGATTTAAGACCGCCAGACCATCTGCACCGGAGTAGACCGAGATAAAATAGGTGTCTGCGAGGATGTAGACGGAAATTCCCAGCATGCCCGCCATGCTTTGGAAAATGTATTTAAAAAATTTCTGCAACATAAAAAATCTCCCTTGTATATATTCTCATAAACGGTAACGACCATTGTACCGAAGAATGGAAATAAATACAAGGGAGAATGTGCTTTTTTACAGCTTCTTGGCCCGCTCTTTAATATTCTGGTGGAAGTTGATGATGTCATGCTCATACTCCTCATCCATCAGTGGCGAGGTAATCATAAAATCGGCAGTCGCTTTATTGTTGGCGATCGGGATATCGTAAACCTGGGCGATTCGAAGAAGTGCCTTGACATCCGGATCGTGCGGCTGGGCGGTCAGGGGATCGGAGAAGAAGATGATAAAATCAACCTGTCCCTCGACGACTTTTGCACCGATCTGCTGGTCGCCGCCCAGAGGACCGCTGTTATAGCCCTTGACCGGAAGCCCGGTATATTCCGTAATCATGCGGGCGGTTGTGCCGGTTCCGCATAAGAAATGTTTTTTGAGGATCTCTTTGTTCGCCTCACACCAGTCGATGAGTTCACGTTTTTTATTGTCGTGTGCGATGAGTGCAATATTTTTTTGTTTTCGAATTGTCATTGTTAAAAAATCCATAGAATCATCCTCCTTTGCCATGATTTTTGCATAGCATCTGAATATTGTCAAGAAAATACAAAACATTTCACAAAAAAATACGAATGTTTTTCGTGAGTACATAGAAAGAGGTGTGTTTTTCTGCGTACAGGAATTGCAAGAAACATAGAAAACATGCTATACTACGAGAATAGTGGAACAGGAGGAACGAGAAAGATATATGTCTGCTGAAAATACAACAAACACAGGGGCACAGGAGGCGGAGAACGCAGAGAAGTACGCGGTCGAAGTGAAAAATGTGACCAAGATATACAGGCTGTATGATAAACCGATCGACCGGCTGAAGGAATCGCTGAGCGTCAGCCATAAAGAATACCACAAGGATTTCTACGCACTGAGCGATCTTTCCTTTACGGTTGAAAAAGGTCAGACGGTCGGCATCATCGGTACAAATGGTTCGGGTAAATCGACGATTCTTAAGATTATTACCGGCGTTCTCACGCCGACGACCGGCGAGGTGACGGTGCGCGGCAAAATTTCGGCGCTGCTGGAGCTGGGAGCTGGATTTAACCAGGACTACACCGGTATCGAAAATATCTATATGAACGGTACGATGATGGGATATACCAAAAAAGAGATGGACGCAAAGCTGCCGGAGATTCTCGATTTTGCCGAGATTGGCGACTTCGTCTATCAGCCGGTCAAGACGTACTCGAGCGGTATGTTCGTGCGTCTGGCATTTGCGCTTGCGATCAACGTCGAGCCGGAGATCCTGATCGTCGATGAGGCGCTTTCGGTCGGGGACGTCTTTTTCCAGTCCAAGTGCTACCGACGCATGGAGGAGATCCGTAAAAACGGCACGACGATCATCATGGTAACCCACGATATGGGAAGTATCATCAAATACTGCGATAAGGTAGTGCTGCTCAATAAGGGCGAATTTATCGCACAGGGTTCGGCGGGCAAGATGGTCGATCTCTACAAAAAGATTCTGGCAGGACAGATGGACGCGCTGCGCGCCGAGCTGGAAGTGATGAACGATTTTTCCGGGGACAAGGTAATAAAAGCGGAGAAATCGGGAGCCGGAAGTGCGGAGAATGGTGCATCTGGAAATGAGGCTGGAAATAACGATGCCGGAAATGTAAACGGTTCCGGGGCAGTGAATGGCACCGCAGAAAGTGGAATTGGTTCAGCATCGGACGGCACCGGAAATCCGGCGGATTCGAACGGAGAAACGGCGAAAAAGCCGGGCTTGATGCGCGACAAGCTGACGATCAACGCAAACCGCGAGGAGTATGGCGACGGCAGGGCGCAGATCTTCGATCTGGGACTGGTGGACGCGCGCGGCAATATCACAAACCTGCTCTTAAAAGGCGAAGAGTTTACCATCCGCGAACGAATCCGTTTCAATGCGCCGATTCAGGCGCCGATCTTTACTTATACGATCAAGGATAAGAAGGGAACCGACCTGACGGGTACGAACACCCTGTTTGAGGGAACGGATGTCCATCCGGTCAAGGAGGGCGATATTTACGATGTCGCGTTCACGCAGAAGATGACCCTGCAGGGTGGCGAATATCTGCTGTCCATGAGCTGTACCGGATTTGAGGGCGGCGAGCACGTGGTGTACCACCGTCTCTATGATGTGGCCAATATTACCGTTATTTCCAATAAAAATACGGTCGGCGTCTACGACATGGAGCCGGATGTAGCAGTCAGGTTATCGCCAGCCGGAGAGGCGGCAAAGCAGGCAGAGTCGCTTAGTGCGGACGAGGCAGCACAGGAAGATCTGCAGGCATGATAAAAGGAGAAATTAAGATGAAAAAAATCAATCAGGAGCTGATTGCTCTGTTTGATAAGTACGGCAGTGACCGGCGCCGGGCGCTGCGGGAAAATAAGAAGCTTTCCTATCTGTACGCACTGGCAGATCTGCGGGAAAACCTGTTGGACTGGTACCAATTTGACCCGGAACAGCAGGCGCTGCAGGTCGGGGCGGACGCGGGCGCGCTGACAGGGCTGCTTGCCAGACGTTTATCGTCGGTAACGGTGCTGGATGCTTCCGAAGAAAATCTGGAGGTAGTACGCCGCCGTTTCCAGACAGAGCCGGAGCTGGCGGCGAAGATCCGCTATGTCTGTGCGGATGTGGAGACGTATGCGAGGGAAGCGGAAGAGCGAGGCGGGACATATGGATATGTAATGCTGATCGGGGGTTTGACGGCGGCAGATAAAGTGGGACGCGCGGCGCAGATGACAGCCGCAAAACAGCTTCTTTCTGCGCATGGAACCTTGATTGCGGCGGCTTCCAACTGGTTTGGCGTGAAATACATGGCAGGCGCAGAGCGGGAGACGGGCGCACTTTCCCGGAACGAAATGAAGCAGCTGCTTCCGGGCGGGGAATTTTACTATCCGATGCCGGATTACCGGACAGCGGGGGAAATTTTTTCAGATGCTTATCTGCCGAAAAAGGGCGATCTGACCGGCGTGTTACCGGTCTATGACTGTCCGCAGTATATGCTGATGGATATGGGGGCGGCGCTCGATGCAGCCTGCGAGGACGGACGGTTTCCGGAATTTGCGAATGCATTTCTGGTGTTTTGGCAGAGACAGGCTGCGCCGGAAGCTGAGAATGCTTCACAGGACGTTATCTATGTGAAATACAACCGCACCCGCGAAGATTGCTTCCAGATCCGGACAGAGATCCGTGAAAAGAATGGAACCCGCGAGGTCTGGAAGACGGCGCTCTATCCGGAAGGAAAGGCGCACATCCAGTCCTTCGAAGAAAAGTATCAGGTGCTTGACCGTCAGAATCCGTCTCTGAAGCTGGCAAAACCGGAGCTTCAGGACGAGGGAATGACTGCGGTATTTCCGTATTTAGAGGGAAAAACGCGGGCGGAACTTCTGGGAGAGATTCTGACTGCTCAGGGCGCGGATGCGGCGGTTTCCGCGATCCGGGCTGCGATGGATGAGATCTACAGCATCCGCCCGGAGGAACGCAAACCATTTGCGGTGACACCGGAATTTACCAAGGTATTTAATGCGCTGGGCGAGCTGGATTCCTATCGGGATAAAGAGACAGAAAATGACGGCGGATGGGCTTCTTTAGGGGCTGTTCTTGCGGACGAGAGCTACAGTGCCTCCAACATTGACGCCCTGTTTGAAAATATGCTGGTGACGGCGGACGGAACCTACGCGATCGACTATGAGTGGGTCTTTTTATTCCCGGTTCCGGCTGGATTTGTGAAATACAGGACACTGGTTTATTTCTACCGCCGTTATAAGAGTCTGTTGGGCGGTCAGGCAGAGCGGGAATTTATCGGACAGTTCCCGGAGTATGTGAAGGCGGATGAGAAGATGCTTTCACTCTACGAGGCGATGGAACGCAGTTTCCAGGAGTACGTGCACGGGGAAAACCAGCGCACCTACCAGGAAGATTACATGGTAAAGACGAAGACATTAGCCGATCTTTCCCATGTGGACGGAGAACTTGCAAGGGCAAACGAACGTCTGGATGCGCTCCGGGCAGAAAATTCGGAAAAAGATACGGCACTCCGCAAAGTGCAGGAGGTACAGCGCCTGACGAATAACCACGTGGCGAATCTGGACGTTATCATTTCTGATCTGCGCCATGAAAATGCAGAGCTTGGCAAGACGCTGACCTACTTAAATGGTCATGAGGCGGTCATTTTCAAGGTGCGCCGCAAGCTCGGACAGGCATTTAACCGGTGCTACCCGAAGGGCACGGTACGCCGCAAGAAACTCGGCTACTGGAAACGGACGATTCTCCATCCGGGCAAAATGATGAAGATGTACACGACGGGGGAAGGAAAGAACCTTATCAAAGGTGATTTTGAGATCGGTGAGGAGTACCTGACCTACGGAAAAATCCACCTTCCGAAGGAAGAAAATCCGACGGTTTCCATCGTGATTCCGGTATACAACCAGATTCACTATACCTATCTATGCCTGCAGTCGATTCTGGAGCATACGAAGGACGTGAGCTACGAGGTTATCATCGCGGACGATGTTTCGACCGATGCCACCGAGCATCTGGCGGAGTTTGCCGATAACCTGATAATCTGCCGTAACCAGACCAACCAGGGATTCCTTCGCAACTGCAACCAGGCGGCGAAGGCGGCGCGCGGCAAATATGTGATGTTTTTAAACAACGATACCCAGGTAACAGAAGGCTGGCTAAGCTCCCTGGTAAATTTGATTGAATCTGATTCCACCATCGGTATGGTAGGTTCTAAGCTGGTATATCCGGATGGGCGTTTACAGGAGGCGGGCGGCATCATCTGGAGCGATGGTTCCGGCTGGAATTACGGTCGCCTCGACGATCCGGATAAGGCAGAATATAACTACGTCAAGGATGTAGACTATATTTCCGGCGCAGCGATTCTTTTATCCACCGCACTCTGGAAGCAGATCGGCGGTTTCGACGAGCGGTTTGCCCCGGCATACTGCGAGGATTCGGATCTGGCATTTGAGGTGCGGAAAGCGGGCTACCGCGTCGTTTACCAGCCAAAATCCAAGGTCATCCATTTCGAAGGCATTTCCAACGGAACGGATGTCAACGGAACCGGTCTGAAACGGTATCAGGTGGAAAACAGCGAGAAGCTCAAAGAAAAATGGAAAGAAGAATTTAAGAACCAGTGCGTCAACACCGGCAATCCGAATCCATTCCGCGCACGCGAGCGCAGCATGGGCAAAAAGATCATTGTCGTGATCGATCACTATGTGCCGACCTTTGACAAAGATGCCGGTTCCAAGACAACGTTCCAGTACCTGAAAATGTTCCTGAAAAAGGGGTATGTTGTTAAATTTATCGGAGATAATTACCTCCATGAGGAACCGTATACGTCTACGCTGCAGCAGATGGGAATCGAGGTTCTCTACGGACAGGAATACCTGACCGGTATCTGGGACTGGCTGGTGAAAAATGGAAAAGATATCCACGTGGCATATCTGAACCGCCCGCATATCGCGACGAAGTATGTGGATTTTATCAAAGAACACACGGATATCAAGATGATTTACTACGGTCACGACCTTCATTTTATGCGTGAGTTCCGCGAGTATGAGCTGACCGGCGATGTGAAGAAGCGTCAGGAATCCGAATATTGGAAATCGATCGAGTTTTCACTCTTCCACAAAGTGGCGGTGTCCTATTATCCGTCCTACGTCGAAGAAGAGGCGATCCACGCCGTTGATGAGACGATCCCGGTCAAGGCGATCACGGCATATGTCTATGAGGAGTTTTTGCAGAATCTGAATAAAGACTTCGCCAAACGGGAAGGACTCCTGTTTGTCGGCGGTTTCGCGCATCCGCCGAACGCAGACGCGGTGCTCTGGTTCGCGAAAGAAGTATTCCCGAAGATCCGGGAACAGATCAAGGTCAACTTCTACATCGTAGGTTCCAAAGTAACCGACGAGATCAAAGCACTGGAACAGCCTGGAAACGGCATCATCGTCAAAGGTTTTGTAAGTGAAGAAGAACTGGCAGACCTGTACCGGAACTGCCGGATTGTAGTGGTACCGCTCCGCTACGGCGCAGGTGTTAAGGGCAAGGTGGTAGAAGCCATCTATAACGGCGCCCCCATCGTCACCACCTCCGTCGGCAGCGAGGGAATCCCGGATGTAGAAAAAGTTCTCCTCGTCAAGGATCAGCCGGACGAGTTTGCCGAGACTGTCATAGAGCTCTACAACGACGAAAAACGCCTGGAAGACCTGGCAGAGAAAACGCAGGTTTATATCCGTGAGCATTTCAGTATTGATGCGGCTTGGGATGTGATTAAAGAGGATTTTGAATAAAAAATAGTAAAAGATAGAAAATTGTATATAATAAAGAAAACGATCAGGGGAATGTGCTTCTGATCGTTTTCTTGCGTAAGGGTAATTTAAAGTTATCCAAGGAAGGAAAGAGCCAGCTACGCCGGTATGCTGCAGGCTCTTTCCTGTACTACCGGGTAGAGCACTCTATATTACCGATCGTTCTTCCGCAGCGCTTCCACCCGTCCATACCTCCGATACATCAAAAGCTCAAATACCACCATACAAGCCCATCCAATCGTCGTACCAATCGCTACAGCCTGAATTCCCAGCCGTCCAAACAGCGCATAACTGATCACAACGCGGATCGGAATCTGCACCAGAGTCGCGAACAGGGTGATCATCAGGTGCCCGATTCCACGGTAATATCCCTGAAATGTATTGGTGATACCACTGATGAAGTAAAAACTAGCCATCGGCACCAGATAGGACATGCCCTGACGCAGCGCCTCCGTTTCGTTCGGTTTCAAGAAAATGCCGAGCAGCGGGTGACGGCAGAACAGTACGACCACCGCTGTCAAGATAATATAAATTTCTGCGATCACCAGCATTTTCCGAAGCCCTTTTGGAATCCGGTCATACTCTTTTGCACCGAGGTTCTGTGCGGAGAACGTCGTGATAGATGCCGCGAGGCTGTCGCCCGGGGCGAGCACGTAGCTGTCGATGATGGAGACGGCATTAAAAGCGGCAACTGCATCGACACCGAGCGCATTGACGCCGGACTGGACGAGCAGGCGGCCGACGTAGAGAATCGTCTGCTGGACGGCGGAAATGGAGCTGAAATCGATCGTTTTTTTGAGCATCGAGGTTTTCAGTTTCAGATCCCGGATGCCGAGCCGTAAGAGCGGCACTTTTGCCCAGATATAGACAAAGAGGGCGAGCGCAGAGACCGCCTGCGAGATGATCGTAGCGATTGCCGCACCGGGAACACCGAGGTGGCAGATGCCAACCAGGAATACATCCAGAAATACATTGACAACGGTCGTCAGGATCAGGACATAGAGCGGCGCTCTGGAATCTCCGATCGCGCGCAGGGCGGCGGAGAAAATATTGTAAAAAAAGGTAAAAATAAGACCCAGCGAGATAATCTGCAAATACAAGGACGCCTGTGCTGAGATTTCTTCCGGCGTCTGCGTCAGGCGGATAAACAGGCGGCTTCCCGCCAGTGAGATTCCGGAGAGTACGATGGTTAAAAGCAGTCCGGAGAGTACAGAGGTCGCAAATTCATCCTTCAAATCCTGGTAATCTTTTGCACCAAAGTAGCTTGCCATTAAAATCGATGCGCCGAGTGACAGTCCCACAATCAGAAAAGTCAGGATATTCATGATCGGACCTGCCGCACCGACTGCCGCCAATGCTTCTTTTCCGTAAAATTGTCCGACAACCACCGAATCGACCGTGTGGTAGAGCTGTTGAAATAAATTTCCAAAAACAAGCGGAACCGTGTAGGCAATCAGGTGTCCGGTTATATTTCCTTTTGTCATATCACGTGCCATAAGCATTCCTCCAAATCCCAATTTATAACTAAGATTGTAGCACGGAACAGAGTGTCTGCCAAATAAAAAAATTCGTCGAATCATGCCAAAAAATCAACAAATCGTTGCAAGTTCCGCAAATATCTGCGATGAAAGGGAAAAGCTTCATGCGTTCAATGAGGTTGAGACGGCATTTTTCTTCTTCTGACGATATTCAGAGGGAGATAAGCCGTACAGTTTACGGAATGCTTTGCCAAAATAGCTGATACTGCTAAATCCACATTGAAAAGAAATGTCGGAGATACTGGCAGTACTGCCAGAGAGTTTCTGGGCTGCATTCTGAAGGCGGTAGCGGTTCAGGTACTCAATGGGCGAAACCTGACAGAAACCGGAAAAGCATCGGAAACATTCGCTGCGGCTGATACTGGCGGCACCGGCGATATCGTCAATGGTAAGGGGCTGTTCAAAGTGCGATTGGATATAGCTCACCATTTTTCTCATGCGGTGTTCGCGTATGAATTCATCATTGTCAGTAGGAACCGGGAAGGACCGATGCAATAGAACCAGAAGATTACGCCATATGTGTAAAATGTCTTCCATGCACAGAAGCTCATAGGCGTATTTATCTGGATCGGAGCGGTGGATGTGCATAAGGCGTTCAAGAATTTCACTTCCTTCTTCATTTTCAGGGAGGATTTTCCAGCTGCCCATTTTTTTCAGGGAAGATGGGTTGAAATAGTTCTGGTACAGAAATGAGGTACCAATCGTATGAAAGAGCGAAGCAGGAAATTCGATATTGAAAATGATGGATCCTGGAATTAATTGTCGGGCAGAATGAAGGGCCCGTGAAGTAATAAAGATTCCCTCTCCCTGATGCAGGCGGAAAACCTGCTGATCTACCTGATATTCAATCCCGCCTTTTAAAATAATTGCTAATTCAAATTCTGGGTGCCAGTGACAGAGAAATTCCCCATCTACAAAATAATCCATTTCGTCGATAAAACGGGCAAGCGGAAAGTCCGGATTATCATAGTGAATACGTTCCTGAAGCTGCTGATTTACAATTACTTCCTGATTGATCATAATTCAAAATCTCCTTTCATCAGGTGTTGAATGGGATAATTCTTGCTTTCTCATGGAAGATGAAATTATATTACCAAAACATGAGAGAATTGAGATTGCAGCATGCAACCTGCTTAGGGTAAAATAATGCCAGAAATAAAAAATGGTTTGTGAATCAGTATAAGCTGAATATAGACAAAATGTCAATATGGTCCTTGAAAATACAATATAAATTGGTTGTTTTTGTGTAGAATGACAATGGAATTGCTTGTGACTGGAAAAAATGAAGGACGAAATACCGAAAAGGTAAAAATGATAGGCCAGATTCATAAGAGTTCTATCGGGGACTATTCTATCAAAATCAAGAGACTATTTTACTATTATTGAAAATGGGGATGGAAAAATGAAAGAGATACAGATTTTGGGGAAAATCTGGAAACGGGGAAGGAGATTTAAAATTGGAGGAGAAAAAATTATCATTTAAAACCCGATTGTCGTATTCATTCGGAGATCTGGCGTGCAACATATTATTTGCAGCAACTGCGAATATGGCGTCCTATTTTTATACCAACATTGTGGGAATGTCAGCGGCGGTTGTTGGAACGATTCTTTTGCTTTCCAGAATGTTTGATGGATTCAGCGATGCAATTATGGGAGTAATTGTAGACAGGACGAAATCAAAATATGGAAAAGCAAGAGTCTGGGTGCTGCGGATGATTATTCCGTTTGGCGCTGCAGCGGTGCTGATGTTTATGGTTCCGGCGCATGCAAGCGCGATGGCACAGGCTATATATGTATTTATTACATATAATTTTGCTGTAACGATCGTTTATACAGCTTTGAACTTACCATATGGTGCAATGGCCGTGCTGATGACAACCAGCCAGAATGAACGTACCGTTCTGAATATGTACCGTATGTGTATCGCACCGATAGGTGCAGTTGTTGTAACGGCCTTTACACTTCCGATGGCAAATCGTCTGGGGGGCGATCAGAGAGCATGGATTATGATTTCCATTGGATATGCAATTATTTCAATGATTCTTTTATTCATCTGCTTTCTGAACTGTAAGGAACAGGTATCCGAGGATCCGACAGCGGTAGCAGATACGGCGGTGCCGGTTGGAAAGAGCATCGGAGCGTTATTTAAAAACCGTTATTGGCTGATTATTGCAGGAGTATTCATTCTCTGGGGAATGTATTTCTCGCTGAATGGAATGATGGTTTCCTATTATGCACAGTACGCGCTGGGAAATAATGAGAGGGTAACACTTTTGACACTGGCAGAAAAGATTCCACTTATTTTATCGGTTGTTTTAGTGGCTCCATTCGTAAAGAAGTTGGGAAAGAGAAACTGTTCAATAGCAGGAAGTGTATTATTTTTAGCCGGTGCGGCGATTATGGCAGCACAGCCGTACAATCTGACGACCCTGACGGTTGGACTGATTGTACGGGGATTAGGCGGAGGAACTGTAGGCGCACTGATTTATGGACTTCTGGCAGATACGGTTGAATACGGACACTGGTATACAGGTATCCGGAATGAAGGACTTTGCTATTGTGCATCAGCAGTTGGTTATAAGCTGGGTGGTGGCCTGACAAATGCGGTTTGTGGATTTGTAATGTCACATGCAGGATTTGATGGGCTGGCGGCAAGCGTGCCGGAGTCGGCAGTGGCGGCAATTCAGAATCTGTATCTGATGGTTCCGTTTATTGCCTGGGGAGGGATTGCAGTATTGCTTTTCTTCTATCATCTGGATAAAGAATATGCTTATGTAGAAAGCGAGCTGGCAGAAGGACGCTGGCGCCTTGGTTCGACCAGACAGGAAGCAGCGGAACTGTAGGAAAATGGAAGAAGAAACGGAGAGATGGGACATGGATTTATTTATCGATACAGCAAAAGTAGAGGAGATACGGGAAGCAAATGACATGGGAATTATCTGTGGGGTTACGACTAATCCGTCCCTGATAGCAAAAGAAGGACGAGATTTTAATGAAGTAATTCGTGAGATTGTTTCGATTGTAGATGGTCCGATCAGTGGTGAAGTAAAAGCAACCACAACGCAGGCAGCAGAAATGGTTAAAGAAGGCCGGGCGATAGCAGCGATTCATCCGAATGTGGTCGTAAAAATTCCGATGACAGGAGAGGGATTAAAAGCGGTGAAGACGTTAGCGGCAGAAGGCATCAAGACGAACGTGACGCTTGTGTTTACTGCGAATCAGGCGCTTCTGGCGGCAAAAGCGGGGGCAACTTATGTATCTCCGTTCTTAGGACGCTTGGATGATATTTCGGAGCACGGAACGGAACTGATCCGGACGATTGCAGAAATGTTTAAAAATTATCCGGAAATACGCACCAGAATCATTGCGGCAAGCATCCGTAACCCGATTCATGTGACAGAATGCGCGCTGGCAGGCGCGGACATTGCAACTGTACCGTATGGTGTGCTGAAGCAGATGCTGGCACATCCGCTGACAGATGCAGGAATTATCAAATTTCAGAAAGATTATCAGGCTGTGTTTGGAGAGTAAAAGCAGCGGATGGAAAGGAGAGAAATATGATTACATATGCAGCAAATATAGAACCGCTTTTTCCGGGAAAGGATATTTATGAGAAAATTCCGCTGATTCGTAAAGCAGGGATTTCCGGAATTGAGTTCTGGAGCTGGGCAGACCGTGATGTGAAGCGGATTCGTGAACTATGCGAAGATCAGGGAGTAAAGGTGACTGCTTTCAGTGGTCAGCAGGATTATTCTCTTTGCGACGGAAGGAAACGCAGCGAGTATATTGAGTGGGTAAAACGTTCCATCGAAACGGCTCATTATCTGGAGTGTGATTCCCTGATTGCATTCTCCAATCATTTTGAAAATGGGAAAAGCTCAGATTTGAGAAATATATACAGCTGGCAGGAGGAAGTTGCCAATATCAAGGAAACACTGGGACTGCTGGCACCGATTCTCAAAAAAGAAGGCATTACACTTCTGCTGGAGCCGCTCCATAACCATGGAGCGGATGGCGGAATGGCCATTACGGATACAAGCCAGGGAGCAGAGATTGTAAGAACCGTAAATTCCCCGAAGATCCGTCTGCTGTGCGACTTCTTCCATATGCAGCTGATGCATGGAGATTTACTTGAAAATGTAATTCGGAATCTGGATATTGTACCGTATGTACATATTGCAGATGCACCGGACCGCCATGAACCGGGAACCGGGGAGATTAATTATAGTTATCTGATGAATGAACTGAGGGAAAGAGGTTTTCAGGGAACTGCGTGTCTTGAATTTTTCCCAGAGAAAAATACATTTGCAGCGGTTGAGCAGGCAATGAAAATTTGTGGATTTGAATATGCGGGAGAAGAGAAGCACGGAGCACCGGCATGGGGATCCGGCAGGAAAAAACCGATGAAAAAGAGCTGATCTTAATGCTCTGAAAATATAAATGAAAGAAAGAGAGGATGAGAACATGAAACAGGTTCAGTATGGAATGGTAGGTGGCGATCTGAAAGCACTGATTGGTGAAGTGCATCGTAAGGGACTGGCGTTTGATCCGAGAGCAGAGCTGGTGTGCGGATGTTTTTCAGCGATTGATGAGCTGAACGTAGAATGCGCGGATTATTATAACGTGGACAAATCGCGAATCTATTTCGATTACAAAAAAATGGCAGAGGCAGAGGCCGGTAAAATTGATTTTGTGGCAATTTGTACGCCGAATTTTGTGCATTATGAAATTGCAAAGTGCTTTCTGGAGCATGGAATCGGCGTTATGTGCGAAAAACCGCTGTGCTTTGAAGTGGCAGAAGCAGAGGAACTGGCTGCATTGGCAAAAGAGAAAGACCTTCTTTTTGCAGTGAACTACTGCTATTCGGGTTATCCGATGGTAAAGGTAATGAAAGAAATGGTAGCGAGAGGCGAACTGGGAGATATCGTTTCTATCAATGCAGAGTACACGGCGGGCTGTTTCTTAAATGTGCTTCATGAAGATTCCCAGATTAACAGTAAGATCTGGCGTTCGGATCCGAAACTTTCCGGCATTTCCAACACCTGTGCGGATGACGGTACCCACATTGAACATCTGGTTCATTATGTTACAGGACTGAAAATTAAAAAAGTAGCAGCTACGGTTGACCGTTTTGGAAAAAAATTGGATTTCAATGACAATATTCTGGTGGAATATGAGAATGGTGTCCATGGTTCCTATTGGTTCTGCCAGGTGGCATGTGGTAAATCTAATGAAATGGTATTCCGTGTATATGGAACAAAGGGGGGCTTAGAGTGGCAGCAGATTCGCCCGGATGAGGTTATCTTCCATAAATATGGAGAGGCAACACAGGTTTTGACACGTGGAGGTAGTTATTTCTCAGATGAAGAAAAACGTCATTTCCGTCTCCCGTTCGGACATCCGGAAGGATACTACGTTGCGGAAGCTAATATTTATAAAAATATTATCAATTATCTGATCAAACGTAAAAATGGTGAACCGCTTACAGCGGACGATCTGGACTTCCCGGATGTTGAAACTGGTGTATCGGGCGTTAAATTCGTTCATGCAGTTATGAAGAGCGGCGACAATGATTCGAAATGGGTAGAAGTAGAATAAGAAAAGGAGGCAGGAGCATATGCAGTCAATTATCTATAAAGGACCTGGAAAATTTGCGATTGAAGATAGACCGAAACCAATCATCAAAAAAGCAGATGATGTGATGATCAAAGTGCTGGGAGTGTGTATCTGTGGTACAGATATTAACATTTTTGCAACTCCGCAGAAACATCCGTCCCGTCCGGGAATTATCTTTGGACATGAATTTTGCGGACAGGTTGTAGAGGTAGGAGAAGCGGTTACAAGCTTAAAACCGGGCGATAAAGTAATCGTAGACCCGCATGGACCGTGTGGTTACTGTGATGCCTGCCGTGCCGGACTTCCGGAAATGTGTAAGAATCTGTATCTGGATGAGCCGGGACTGGAAGGCCAGGCGAATGCGATGGGCGTATTTAAGGATGGCGGATTAACCAGCTATACACTGGTTCCGGAAAAGTTTGCGTATAAAATCGCAGCTGATACACCGGCAGAACTGATGGCGCTGGCAGAGCCGCTGGCATGCTGTGGATATTCCCTTGAAAAGCTGAATATCCATGTGGGAGATACCGTCTGCATCCTGGGTGGCGGTCCGATTGGACAGCTTTATCTGGCACTGGCGAAGGCAAGCGGAGCAAGAAAGATTATTCTTTCTGAGCCGATCGAGTACCGCAGAAATAAGGCGCTGGAATTAGGTGCAACCAGAGTTGTGGATCCGAATGTTGAGGATATCAAACAGGTGTGCATGGAAGAAACAAACGGTGAAGGTGTCGATCATTGTATTGAAGCGGTTGCCGCAATGTTGATGGATTGTATCGACTGTGTACGCCCGAGAGGAAAAGTGCTTCAGTGCGGACATGATGAGACTGCATTAGCTCCGATCAAGGTTGGAGAGGTTCTGAAAAAAGAAGTAGAAATTCATGGCGTATTCCTTGGAAAATATTACATGGAAAAGACAGCCCGTATCATCGAAAGCGGTGTGCTTCCGCTGGAAAAGATTGTAACACATACATTCCCGCTGTCCCGTTACGGCGAGGCACTTGATCTGGCACGCAGCGGTCAGTGCATTAAAGTTTGTGTCATTCCAGAAGAATAAGAAATAAAGAAAAATGGGCAGAGAGGCTGGAACAGCTGCCTCTCTGCCAAAATGAAAATACTTAAAAAAATAGGCGTTCAGAGCAGGAGTGATGAATATGAAATTGGAAAATTATCATGTAAAGGGTGAAGAAAAGATTGTAAGCCCGGCGTTGATTTATTATAGAGATGCGATTGTGAAGAATACACAGAGAACCATTGAACTGGCGGGGGGAGCAAACCGGCTCTGGTATCATGTAAAAACACATAAAACCAGAGAACTGGTTAAGATGCAGATGGAGATGGGATTTACACATTTTATGTGCGCTACTATTTCCGAGGCAGAGATGGCAGCGTCGGTAGGGGCAGAAAATGTATTGGTTGCCTATGCGCTGGTAGGACCGAATATCGAACGGTTTATTGACCTGACGCTCGGAATGCCGGGTACCCAGTTCTGGGCGCTTGGAGATGACTACGATACGCTTCTTCAACTTTCGGCAGCGGCGAGGGAAAAAGGTATTACAATTCCGGTTCTTCTGGATGTCAATGTGGGACAGGATCGGACAGGAGTTTTGCTGTCTGAAACAGCCGATTATTATGAGAGATGCAGTCGTCTGCCGAATCTTCAGATGCGTGGACTTCACTGTTATGACGGACATAACCATCAGGTGGATGTGGAAGAACGACAGAAAGCGGTAGATGAGATGGATCGGAAGATTGAAGAGGTCCGTCAAGATATTCTCGGACGCGGAATTGTCTGCGATACAGTGATTGTAGGCGGAACACCGTCATTTCCGTGCCATGCAAAGGTAAGCGATTATTTCCTTTCTCCGGGAACTTCCTTTGTCATGGATGCCAGATACGGAAAAGATGCCCCGGATTTGAAGCTCTGGGAAGCGGGAGCGATTATGACGCGGGTTGTCAGTCATCCGGCATCAAATACATTTACACTGGATCTGGGAAGCAAAGGAATTTCCTGTGACCAGCCGGTTCGGGGCGAACTGGTAGGAGTGGCGGCGAAAGCAATGTTCCAGAGTGAGGAACACTGGCTCTGGAAGATGGAGGAAGGCCATGAGGCGGAACGCCCTCAGATTGGCGACATTTTATATGTGATACCAAGCCATATTTGCCCGACTACGGTTTTATATCCATCGATTCTTGTGGCAGAAAACGGAAAGATTGTAGATGAATGGGAGACGGTAGCAAGGGTTAGAATGTTGACGTATTAGGCAGAGTGGGAGGAAATTGTTATGAAGACGATAGGACTGATAGGATTTGGCCTGATTGGCCGGTATATAAAAGAACGTTTAGGTGAGCTTGGCGATGTGAAGCTTGGGTTCATATATGATATGAACCCAGAGGCGACAGCCAGTCTTCCGCCAGAACTTGTGATCAGTACACCGGAGCAGCTGGTAGAAAAAATGAAGGAGCTTTCCGTGGATCTGGTAGTAGAAGCAGCTACTTATCAGGCGGTACAGCAGCTTGCACCGTTAATTCTGCCATATGCGGATATGATGACATTTTCATCCTGTGCATTTGCAGAAGAAAAGTTTGAAAAACTGGCGAAGCACCTCTGCAGTGAATGGGGAAGAAAGATCTATATTCCGCATGGCGCTGTGCTTGGATATGATGGCATTTTTGACGGCAGGGAAGTACTGGAAGAGGTATGCATCACAACAACAAAAAAACCGGCGAATCTGGGGAGCAGCGTAACAGAGAAAACAGTTCTTTTTGAAGGAAGCACCAGAGAAGCTTGTAAGAAGTTCCCGCGCAATGTAAATGTGCATGCTGGAATTGCGATTGCGGGGCTTGGATTTGACAAGACGCGCTCCAGAATTGTGGCGGATCCGGATGTAAAGGGAAATACCCATAAAATCGAAGTGACCGCAGATGGAGTTCAGTTTGATATTGAAGTATGCAGCATTCCGAAAGGACTGGTGACAGGGGCATATACACCATTATCTGCTTTTTTTACATTGAAACGTGTGATAGGCGGAGAGAACGGATTGACAATTTCGTAAAAAGGAGGAGAAGGATATGGCAGATAAACAGGAAGTAAGACGCCTGGAAGAAATGGCGTACCAGCTTCGGACTAAACTCTGCAAGCTTTGTGGCAGTTATCAGGGAAACATTCATATGGGCGGGGATATGTCGATGGCAGATATTCTGACCTGTCTGTTCCACCATACAATGAAGATTGATCCGAATAATATCCGGATGCCGGAGCGGGATCGGTTTATTTTGAGCAAAGGACATGGCGCGGTATGTATGTACATAACCATGGCGCTGCGTGGATTTTTTGACTATGACGAGATAGTAAGGACGTACGGAAAACTGGATAGTGCATATGGACAGCATCCGTGTAAAGTGCGTCTTCCAGGCGTAGAGGCGTCAACCGGTTCCCTGGGGCACGGACTGGCTATCTGTGTCGGAATGGCAGCCCATGCGCGTTATAAAGGAGAAAAACACCGGGTATTCTGCATGATGGGAGACGGAGAAACCTGCGAAGGTTCTGTTTGGGAGGCAGCAATTAATGGTCACGCACAGGAACTTGGAAACTTGATAGCGATTGTGGATCGGAACCGTCAGCTGATGACCAGCTTTAGTGAAGACTCAGTAAAGTTGGAGCCATATGCAGACAAATGGAGAGCTTTTGGCTGGAATGTAGTAGAGATCGATGGAAATGATATGAACGCAGTTGTGGATGCACTGGATCAATTACCGGCACCGGATAGCAAGGTACCGACGGTAATTGTGGCAAACACAGTAAAAGGTCATGGAGTTTCCTTTATGGAAAAACAGATTAAGTGGCATTGTGGAAGCCTGAATGAAGAAGATTTAAAACGGGCACTGGCGGATCTGGATGCAGGGCTTGCCCGGGAAATGGAGGGATAGTTATGCAGGAATCGTATACACTGGAAAAATTCAATTCTGGGCGGACGGTAGTTGGAGATGCGATTACAGAATTGGCAAAAACAGATGACCGTATCTGGCTTCTGACACCGGATATTGGCTGGGGGTGTGCAGATTTTAAGGCAGCTTATTCGGGCAGATTTATCGATACGGGAATTGCAGAGCAGTGTGTAGTGGGAGTTTCTGCCGGTCTGGCACTGGAAGGAAGCATTCCGTTTATTATCGGTATGATGCCGTTTATGAGTATGCGGGATCTGGAACAGGTCCGCACGGATCTGTGTTATCAGAATCTCCCGGTTCGTATTATTGCAAATTACTCGGGGTTGACAGGTAACGGCGGTTCTACCCATTATGCAATGGAAGATATGGCATTATTTTCATCTCTGGTAAATATGACAGTGTGCGCACCGGCTGATCCGGAGCAGCTCCGTCAGATAATTTTAAAGAGCGTGGATTGGGCAGGACCGATGGCAATCCGCATGGATCCGGGCAAAAACAATGCGGTTTTATATCCGGAAGATGCTCAGTTTGAAATCGGAAAGGCATATACCGCATGCGAGGGCTCGGATATTACCATTATTGCCTGTGGAGAGATGGTAGCAGAAGCGATCAAGATTTCAAAGGAATTAAAAAAAGAGGGAATCAGTGTCCGTGTGCTGGATATGTTTACAGTGAAACCGCTGGATCGGGAAGCGGTTATCAGGGCAGCAGAGGAAACAGGAAGAATTATCACTTGGGAGGATCATTTGATGAACAATGGTCTGAGCAGTGCAGTCAGCGATGTGCTTACGGATAACTGTATCGCACTTGAATCCTTTAAGCGTTTTGGAATCCCGCAGGTATATCCGGGGTTTGGAGATGCAAAGGAACTTTATAAAAAGTATGGTTATGACAAAGAGAGCGTCCAGAATTATATTCGCAGCCTCTTTTAAGCGGTCATGATTTTGTTTCATGAGGGAAGGAGTGGGGAAACAGATGTTTAAACAGTATATTGGTGGAGAACTGGTGGAAGGAAAGGGGACAATGCTCCGCGTTATGAACCCGGCAAACGGCACCGATTTCGAATCGTTTAAGGCAGCTACCGGGGCACAGGCAGAAGAAGCGCTGGAGGCGGCTAAAAAAGCATTTTCGACATGGTCCTGGACGCCGCTGGATGAGCGTGTGGAATGGCTGAGAAAGTATACGAAAGAACTTTTGTCAGAGCGGGAATACATTGTAGATTTGTTATCACAGGAATCCGGCAAACCATATGCGGAAGCATGCTATGATTTTGATTGGGGGATTTCCAGTCTTCGGTTTTTCGCAGAAGAGATCCGCAGGGTGACAGGTACTACGTTTTCAGATAACGCAGGCCGCCGGGGAAATTTCTATCATCTGGTGGATCGCCGCCCGCTTGGCGTTGTGGTAGGACATCTTGCATGGAATTATCCACTTGGAAATGCAGCGCTTAAAATTGGGCCGACAATCGCTTCTGGCTGCTGCTGCGTTTTAAAACCATCCAGCCAGACACCGCTGGCAACCCTTTATCTGGGGGAGATTCTGCATCGGATCGGGCTTCCAGCTGGCGTGGTGAATATTATTTCAGGTCCGGCGGGAGAACTTGGAGATGTATTGAATAAGAGCCGGATTCCGAAAATGATTACCTTAATCGGTTCGACGGAAACAGGCCGCCAGGTTATGGCGCAAGGCTCGTCTTCAGTTAAAACATATTCACTTGAGCTGGGAGGCAATGCACCGGCGATTTTGATGGAAGATGCAGATGTGGATCTGGCAGCGGATCTGATTGTAAAAAGCCAGGTGTGCAATACCGGACAGACCTGTATCGGTTATAACCGTATTTATGTACATGAAAAACGTTATGAGGAGTTCTGCCAGAAAGTATTGGATCGCCTGAAAAAAGTAACGATTGGAGCGGGACGTGACGACGGGGAAATGGTCATGGGACCGATGATCAGTTTCCGCGAGCGGGATCGGGTACTGGATTTAATCGCAGATGCAAAAGCGCGCGGCGCAAAGGTACTTTGTGGCGGAGATGTTCCTGCAGGCTTTGAAAAGGGCGCTTATATCAGTCCGACAGTCGTAGCAGATGTGAATGAGGATATGAAGATATCCAGAGAAGAAATTTTTGGACCGGTTATTTCAGTACGCCCGTATACAGATTTTGAGGATGTATTGAAAAAAGCGAATGATACGGAAGCCGGACTGACTTCTTATTTATTCGGACATGATGCAAGGGCGATTGCCAGAGCATATGAAGTTTTGGAATTTGGAGAATTGTATGTAAATGGATTTAGTACCGGACCGATGCTTCCGCATTGCGGGGTTCGTGAATCCGGCGTCGGATGCGACGCTTCCGGTTGGGGTCTTGAGGAGTATTTCAGTCTGAAGAGATTGAGTATGCATCCATAAATAACAAAAGAAGGAGGAGAGAAAATGCGCAAATTAATTTCAGATGTCGGTCTTGCAAATGTAGCAGAGTCAATCGACCGGCTGATGAATGTGGATATTGGTGCGCGTGGTACGGCACAGGTGCTGTTTGATGCAGCCAGAGAGCTTTTAAATGGAAAGCCTATGACGCTGGCGGCGGTAGAATTAATGCAAAAGTCGATTAAGCCCGGCGATTATGTGTTTATCACAACCGGATGGGCGGATCAGCCAGCCAATATCCCGACGAAGAGTGAGACGGATGGACCGCCAGGTACGGCGGCTCTTGCAAGAGCTATCCGCTTGACATTAAAAGGTCTGCCGATTGTCATTACAGATGATTATCTGGTAGAAGATATGAAGAAGGTTATGTCAAGCTGTGGTTTTTCAATTACAGAGCCGGAAAAACTTTCAACATCTCTTTCGGATGAATTGGGATTTGAAATGGTTCCTACGATTGCGGTAATTGGTATGCCGATTGATCAGGAAGCCTGCCGGGTTCGTTCCGAAGAACTGCTGGAGCACTATAAACCATCCCTTTGTCTGGCGATTGAACGTGGAGGTATGAATAAGCATGGCAGGATCCACGGAATGGGAGGCTTTGACTTCTCTGCCAGCCAGGCGAAGATGGATTATCTCTTTACCGGCGCCGGTGAACGCGGGATCGCGACAATCGGTATCGGCGATGGCGGTAATGAGATTGGCATGGCAAATATTGAAAAAACAGTGCGAGAAAAGGTAAAGAACGGAAATATGTGTAAATGCCCGTGTCATTCCGGCATTGCACTGGATGTAGCAAAGGTGGATGTTCTGCTTTCGGCGGCTATCTCAAACTGGGCTGGTTATGGAATTGCCTGCCTGCTTGGACTGGCAGAAGGAAATCTGGACGCCATGTGCAGCGAGGAGATAGAAAAGAGAGTGCTGGACAGCTGCTGGCGCGTTGAATTCCATGATTCGATTGGTTCCAGAGTTGCACCGAGCGTAGACGGATGCCCGGAACCGGTACATCTGGCAATTATACGTCTCTTTAGGGAGATTGTTACAATGGGAATCAAGAGATTCCCGGCAGAATAGAACGAATCACATTGCAACTAAATATGATCAATCCCCATTGATACAAACAAAAATGCAGTCGGTTTCCCCAAACCGGCTGTATTTTTTGTTATATAGAGAGGATAAGGTTAAAAAGGTGTTCTGGCGGTAGAAATCGCGAGTAAACTGTGGTAGAATATATAAGTTAAACTGGGTTTACCAGCTGTTGACGAACGGCTTAGATACCAGAAGTGAAAACAAGGAATAATCTAGTCGGAATGCGATCAAAATTAAACGTTAAAGTTTAAGAATAGAAGTAGAGATAATTAAACGAAAAACAACAGACAGAAAGGAAGTACAGTATGCAGGCAATCATTCTGGCTGGCGGACTGGGGACGCGGCTTCGCAGTGTGGTAAGCGACCGTCCGAAACCGATGGCGCTGGTTGAGGGTAAGCCGTTTCTGGAGTATGTGCTTCAGGGGCTGAAAAAGAGCGGAATTGACGATATTATTTTTGCCGTTGGTTATAAGGGCGGCATGGTGGAAGAATATTTTGGAGACGGAGCGCGGTTTGGCATCCGGGCGCGGTATGCGTATGAGGAAGAGCTGCTCGGCACGGCGGGCGCGATCAAGAATGCCGGGAAATATGTGACGGACGAGCAGTTTTTTGTCCTGAACGGCGATACATTTTATCAGATGGATTTTGGCGATTTGAGCCGGATTCAGCAGGAAAAAAATCTGGAGATGGCGCTGGTTCTGCGTGGCGTGCCGGATATTTCCCGCTATGGGGCGGCACGCCTGACCGACGGGCTGCTGACCGCTTTTAATGAGAAAAACGGCAATACCGGGGCGGGCACGATCAACGGCGGTGTGTACCTGATGAAGCGGGCGCTGCTGGATGAGATTCCGGAGGGAAAAGTTTCGCTGGAAAATGAGTGTATCCCCAGGTGGATGCAGGAGGGAAGACGTCTCGGCGGCATCGTAAATGACGGCTATTTTATTGATATTGGTGTGCCGGAGGATTATTTCCGGTTTCAGGAGGACGTAAGAAAAGGAGACATTACATGGTAATCAGAGGAAGAGCGCCGCTGCGCGTGAGCTTTGGCGGCGGCGGTACGGATGTAGAACCATTCTGTGTAGAACAGGGCGGTGCCATTATCGGAAGTACTATCAATAAATATGCATATTGTTCGATCATTCCGAGGAATGATGACCAGATCACGGTTCATTCCCTGGATTTTGATATGACAGTCAAGTACAATGCGAAGGAAAATTACGTCTGCGATGGACGGCTGGATCTTGTCACGGCAGCGCTGCGGGCGATGGATATCAAGCAGGGATGCGAGGTTTATTTACAGTGTGATGCTCCGGCTGGTTCGGGACTTGGAACCTCCTCGACCGTCATGGTAAGTCTTCTGACTGCGATGGCGCGCTGGAAAGGAATCACGCTGGATAATTATGCGATGGCGGATCTGGCTTACGGCGTGGAGCGGATCGATCTGGGAATTTCCGGCGGTTATCAGGATCAGTATGCGGCGACCTTCGGCGGCTTTAACTTTATTGAATTTCACGGACGCAACAACGTCGTGGTAAACCCGCTCCGCATCCGCCGCGATATTATCAATGAGCTGCAGTATAACCTGTTGTTATGCTACACGGGCAATATCCATGTATCCGCGAATATTATCAAGGATCAGGTAAGCAACTATAAGAAACCGGACGCATTTCAGGCGATGTGTGAGGTAAAGGCGCTTTCCTATGCGATGAAGGACGAGCTTTTAAAGGGAAATCTCCACAATTTCGGCCGCCTTCTGGACTACGGCTGGGAGAGCAAGAAGCGGATGAGCAGCAAGATCACGAATCCACAGATTGATATGCTCTATGACGAGGCGAAAAAAGCGGGCGCTCTCGGCGGAAAGCTTCTGGGCGCTGGCGGCGGCGGCTTCCTTCTTGTGTACTGCCCATACAATGTTAAACATCAGGTGGCGCGCCGTCTTGAAGCGGCAGGCGGACAGCTGATGGACTGGAATTTCGAACTGCGCGGCGCTCAGAGCTGGATCTGCGATGAGGACCGCTGGGACTACCGCGATATTCAGGTGCAGATGCCGGATAAGGAGTATACATTCCATGTGTAAAAATAGCTGTAAAGTAGTATTCCTCGACCGTGATGGCACGATGAACGTGGAGGTCAATTATCTTCACCGAAAAGAAGATTTGAAGCTGATTGACGGTACCGCAGAGGCGGTCCGTCTCCTGAACGAGGCCGGATATAAGGTGATCGTCATTACCAACCAGGCGGGCGTGGCGAGAGGTTACTATACCGAGGCGGATGTAAAAATCCTTCATGATTATATGAATGAGGTGCTGGGGCGTGACGGAGCACACGTAGATGCGTTCTACTATTGCCCGCACCACCCGGAGCATGGGATTGGACTTTATAAGAAAAAATGCCATTGCCGCAAGCCGGAGACGGGAATGTTTGAGATGGCAGAGCGCGATCTGCCGGAGGGCATTGATAAGGTGCATTCCTATATGATCGGGGACAAGCGCATCGACGCGCAGGCAGGAAAAAACTTCGGCGTGACCGGGGTCCTTGTCGGAACCGGCTATGGGGCAAAAGAACATGCGGAAGATAGGGCGGCTGGACTTATAAAAGAGGACGGAAGCTGCCCGGCGGGCGGTTATGATGCGTATGCGGAGACGCTGCTGGATGCGGTGCGCGGGATTTTAGGCGGGCGTATATAGAATGCGGCTCACAAAAAGATTCCGGGAGTACATAAACTAGAAAGAGAGGAACCATCGACATGCAGAATCAGAGACAAAACGGACGACCAGACGCAGCCGTGCGCATGGCTGGTCTTTTTCTGGTGCTGTTCTGTGTGGCGGCGGTTCTGATTCCGGCGAAAACGCTGTTTACGGGAAATGGTTTTTTTGCGGATTACATTCATTTCACGGAATCGAAACGGATGTATGTGGAGATTGCGATTCTGGCAGTCTTGATCTTTGGGGGGCTGGCGCTTTTGAAGCGCGGACGCAGCCGGATGTACTGGCTGACGGCGGTTGTGCTGGTGTTTTCCTGGATTCATGTGGTATTTCTGCCGATGGTGGTGTCGGCGGTGTATCTGATTAGCCTGTTGGCGATCGGGCGGTTTTTGAGAAAACGGGTGTTTTTCAGGGGAACGGTCAGGGAGCGGTCTTATTTTTCCTTTTATATGGACTTCCTTTTTGGCGCCTCCTTTGCAATCGTTGTGTATTGCCTCCTTTCTGCCCTTGGCGTTGGAAAAATCGCCTGGATGCGCCTGAGCGTCTATGCTCTGGGTGTGGCGGCGCTGGGCTTTGATTTTTCCTCGATTTCCTGCCAGTGCATCAGGGGATGGCAGACGCTTTCCTGGATGCTGGATGGCAGGGACAAGGTGTCGGTTCATGTGATTGAGGCAGGGAAACAGGCGTTACTGTTCACAGGTAGGCACTTTTGGAACCGAAAGTGCCGTAAGAAAACGTGGTGGCAGCAGGAATTTGCCGTATTTAAATGCGAAGCCACGGCAAATTCCGTTACTGGGCACGTATGCGTGAACAGTAACATATGCCCTGGCTCCCCCCACTTTAAAGACGCCCACCTGTAACAGCTGCACAGCCCCTACTTCGGCAGCGTATCCTTATACTGTGGATACGTCCCATCTGTCACCAGCTTTGCGTATGCATCATATGCCTCCTGCAGATTCTTATACTTTTTATCCTCCGAAAGACATTCCCTATACTGTTGTGGAGTTAGATGATCGGCGATTGCTACATAATTACCAGCTGTATTCTTTCGAATAGCGGTAGTTGTTTCTGAAATATAAAACCTTCCATCTGCTGTACTGATAATAACCGGTATCTTCTTTCCTGCACCAACCGAATCTGAGGATATATCTACAGATGTCCAAAATAAATATCGCTTCGACTTATCCGTTGCATCTCCCAGATAGGCCCAGGTTCCCTTTTTTAACAGGCTGTCCCCCTCAATCTTCGCCTGTATCTTGGGAAGCATATTGGATTTTGTACAGTTGGAATCAATTTCAAAATTGTTGTTATTACCCAGCATTTTCAATATGCCGCTGTCATTCAAGGGCGCATGTACATCGCAATTGATATTAAACGCGTATTTCTGTTCCGAACCGCCTGTACCATTTCCGCTTTTCCAGTTAAAAAGCACTCCCGAATCAGGCCGATAGGAAACTTCGCACTCCCCACCCGGAACCGGATAACCAATCCAGTTGGCCGTATCACCCTGATCATTATAATGCATCACTCCACCTATCGTCACCGGGTCATGCGACTGCCATTTTTCTTTTTTCTGCTTCAGCTTTACAACCTTCACTTCATTCTCTGTATCCTCAATCATGACCGCTGCCATAACCTCTGCATATGCAGAACGGACATTGGCAAGATCCGTGGCCTCCCGGCTGGTCTCCAGCTGCCTGGTAAAAATAGGAATAGAAATTGCAGCTAAAATGGAAACTATCGCAACGACTACCAAAAGCTCCGCCAGCGTAAAGCCCTTTTTCCTGTTCTGCATATGAATTTCCATTCTTATCACCCGCCTGTCACCTTTATCTTTTTCTTATTCTATCACATGATTCAAAAAAATTCACGCAAAACATTTTTCATCTGACGCACATTCCCATAAATTGAAAGAAGAGACCTCCGCCTGCGGTTTTCACCGCAAAGCATCCGCCTCTTCCCAATTTCGTTGCTGTAATCAGGTCCCTGCCGTCAATTAAAACAGCGGAACAACCGCTCCATCATACTTCGTCTCGATGAACTCTTTGATATCATCACTTGTCAGGACTTCCATCAGAGCTTTTGTCTTGTCGCTCTCCTCGTCACCTTCACGGACTGCTACGACATTTCCGTATGTCTGGGCTGCCAGAGAATCAGAAGCCTCTACTGCCAGAGCATCGGTTACCTTTAAACCAGCCTCGATTGCGTAGTTGCCGTTGATAACTGCAATATCAGCATCCTGTAAGGAACGCGGAAGCTGTGCTGCCTCAAGCTCTACGATATCCAGGTTCTTCGGGTTCTCTGTAATATCATTGATAGTTGCGGTCAGACCTGCATCCTCTTTCAGTGTCAGAAGACCCTGATCCTGAAGAAGCAGAAGTGCTCTTGCCTCGTTGGTTACATCGTTTGGCACCAGAACCTCTGCGCCGTCAGCCAGCTCATCTAAAGAATCGCTCTTGCCTGCGTAGATGCCGAATGGCTCATAATGGATTGCACCTGCACTTACCAGGTGAGTGCCATTCTCCTCATTGAAGGTATCCAGATATGGTTTGTGCTGGAAGTAGTTTGCATCCAGATCGCCGGACTCCAGTGCGTTGTTCGGCTGTACATAATCAGTATACTCTACGATCTCCAGATCGTAGCCCTTGTCTGCCAGAAGGTCTCTTGCAGCTTCCAGGATCTCAGCATGCGGTGCCGGGCTTGCGCCTACTACCAGCTTCTCCAGATCGCCGTCTGCCTCTTTTGCCTCTGCGGTAGTCTCCTCTGCTGCCTCTGCAGCGGTCTCAGCAGTTGTCTCATTCGAGCTGGAAGAGCAGCCTGCTAAGGATGCAGCTGCCAGCAGTGCCAGGAATGTGGTTCCTAAGAATGATTTTTTCATAGTGATTTCCTCCTCTTTGTGGGTTTAAACAGTTCCTTTAAATTTATATTTCAGAAATGTCCTGCATCTGCCACAGACGATAGGCTGCATTTCATTTCTGTAAATATCTTATTAACGGATTCTCTTATCACTTCTTCTCGAACTCCGCGTAAAGATCTCCTGAATCAGCTGTGCGATAATAACCAGAATCACAACGGTAACCAGCATCATATCTGCCTGATAACGGTGGTATCCATATCGGATCGCCACATCGCCCAGACCACCGGCGCCGACGCAGCCTGCCATCGCGGAATATCCGAGGATCGTCGTGATTGAAATCGCCGCGCCAACTAACAGGGACGGCTTGGACTCCGGAAGCAGCACCTTGAAAATAATCTGCCAGGTCGAAGCGCCCATTGATTTTGCTGCTTCTATCACGCCTGCATCAATTTCCTTTAACGATGCCTCTACCATACGGCTGATATACGGGAACGCCGCGATTACCAGCGGTACAACTGCCGCATTTGCTCCGATCGTCTTTCCCACGATCGCGCGGGTCAGCGGCATTACCATCGCTAACAGGATGATAAACGGCACCGAACGGAGCAGGTTGACAATCACACCCGCCACTTTGTTAAACAGCGGCACAGGACGGATGCCGTCTTTATCGGTTACAACCAGCGCCACGCCGAGCGGGATGCCGATCAAATAAGAAATCAGGGAAGAAAGACCCACCATATATAAGGTTCTCCAGGTCTCTTTTACCAGCATACTAACTGTCCTCGCATCAAATATCATCTTAGCGCACCTCCTCATAGGTCACACCGACCGTTTTTAAATAATTGCAGATACGCCCTGCATCCACCTCGTCCTCCGGGAGCTGCAGAAGCATCTGTCCCATCGCCTTGCCCCCGATATCGTGGGTATCCGCGAGAAGGATATTGACCGGAGCCTTGCAGGCTAATACCATATTGGAAATAATTGGCTCCGAAGATTCCTGTCCATTGAAAATAACGCGGATCTGGCGCGCTCTGGCAAAGCTTGTCTTCTGCCCTACCGTCTCACCGAGAATCAGCTGCCGCCCAATCTCCGACTTCGGACCGGAGAAAATCTCTGATACCTTGCCAGACTCTGCAATGTGGCTGTGGTCGATGATCGCCACACGGTCGCAGATAGACTCAATCACCGCCATCTCATGGGTAATCACGATCACAGTAATGCCGAGTTCGCGATTAATCTTCTTGAGAAGCTCCAAAATCGATTTTGTCGTGTTTGGGTCGAGGGCACTCGTCGCCTCATCGCAAAGCAGCACCTTCGGGTTCGTGGACATCGCACGTGCAATCGCCACACGCTGCTTCTGTCCGCCGGAGAGCTGTGCCGGATATGCCTTCATCCGTTCTTCCAGACCGACTAATTTTAAAAGCTCAGCCGCCCGTTTCTTCGCCTCTGCTTTCGGGACACCGGCAATCTCCATCGGAAAGCACACATTCTGGAGTACATTTCTCTGTGCCAGAAGATTAAACTGCTGGAAAATCATTCCCATCGACTGTCTGGCTTTCCGAATCTCCGCCTCCTTCATCATCGACAGGTTCTGTCCCTCAAAAATAACCCGTCCCGCCGTCGGTGTCTCCAGATAATTGATACACCGGACCAGCGTACTCTTTCCTGCACCTGACAGACCGATAATTCCAAAAATCTCACCTTGCAGGATTTCCAGGTTAATATCATCTAACGCGGTCACCGTTCCGTTAGTTGTCTGGAATTGCTTTCCCAGCCCTTCCAGGCAGATGATCGCTTTCTTTCTCTGCTCCATTGTCTTTTCCCCTCTCTTTTTTCGAATATACAGCATTGATATCCTGTCGCATAAAAGATGCCACTACTGTTTTTCTGTCACAGGAAGCAGTTAGTGCCTTTTTGTGTCATAAGGAATTCCAAGGAATTTCTTATGACACAAAAAAGCCGCGAATCCAGTACGGATCGCGGCTTCCTATGCTATACTTACAGGTCTATCCGACCAGCCCGTTCCGTCTTTCATGCACACAAATATGACAGCACATCATACACATGCCGTTCATCATCATATTCATCTGCATGGCTTTACTCTGACGCATCGGATCTGTCCCCTTTCAGCTTATATTCCCTTATTCCTGATAGGAATTATTTGTTTATGAAGATACACCCATTTTCCAGGTTTGTCAAGTGTTTCCTGAATTTTTAAGAACTATTATTTTTAAGAGCTCTTTCACTCCTGCTCCGGTTTTTGCACAGCCTCTCTTCTTTTTGATGTCTGGAGTTCCCGTGCTTCTGCACGGCTGCGGCGCAAATTTTCTCCCGGCATCTCCTGCCTCCGGCTGCGCCCTTTCTCACGTTCTCGGATGCGATCCGGCGTGCGGCTCTCAATGATATAGCGCGGGCGGTGCTTCGACTCCAGATAAATCTTTCCGACATACTCTCCGACGATTCCGACCGAGAGAAGGAGCAGTCCGCCGATAAACCAGAGCGACACCATCATGCTCGCCCAGCCGGTGATCGTATTGCCCCGGAAGAAATCAACCACTGCCCAGATAAGGAATCCAATACTGACAAAAAATGCCGCAATTCCCATGAACGTAATCATCCGGATCGGCTTTGTACTCAGCGAAGTGATGCCCTCGATGGCAAAAGCCAGCATCTTTTTCAGCGGATATTTGCTCTCCCCTGCTGCCCGCTCTTTACGGTCATAATATACCACATCGGACGGATAGCCGATCATCGGGACAATCCCGCGCAGAAACAGATTGACCTCCGAAAATTCCGCCAGTCCTTCCAGCGCCCTCCGGCTCATCAGTCGGTAATCCGCATGATTATACACGGTGTTCGCTCCCAACGCATTCATAATCTTATAAAATCCCAGTGCGGTTGTACGCTTAAAAAATGTATCCGTCGTCCTGTGGCGACGCACACCGTACACGATGTCACAGCCAGCCATATACCGCTCGATCATCGCGTCGCATGCGTCCACATCATCCTGCAGATCGGCATCCATCGAGATCGCCGCATCACACCGCCGTCTCGCCGCCTCAAAAAGTCCTGCTAAAAGCGCATTCTGATGCCCGCGGTTGCGGCTCAGCTTCACACCTGCAAACCGTTCATCCTTCTCATGGAATTCTTCGATCATCTTCCACGTTTTATCCCTCGAACCGTCATCTACCATCAGCACCCGGCTTCCCGGATGAATCCGGCGGCTGCGGGTTAAATCATCTAATTTTTTTCCTAAAAATTCTGCCGTCAATGGCAGAACTTCCTCTTCGTTGTAACAAGGCACCACGATATAGATAACCGGTGCATTTCTCATACTGTCATCTCCTGCCCGGGTCACTGTCCCTTCTATGCAGACAAGTCCCCTCGTATTTTCAAAAGCAGGTTTCCAGATACAGGTATCTTGCCAGAATCCTCCCTGCAGCTGAAATCTGCTTTTTCCATATTGTTTTATTATATAGGAACCACATTAAAAAGAAAAGTAAATTTTTGACACATCCACCCGATTCCGGTATAATAGAATTGATATTTTTATCACTTTACCATTACTCGCCACCTAAAGAGGTGGGCGTCTTCTCGACTGAGAAAAAAATCAAAAAAAGCCATCTATCAGGAGGTATTCATATGTCAAAAAGCGAAAAAGCAAAGGTATATTTTACAGATTTCCACACCATTGCATTTGGCGACGGTCTCCCTGCCAAATTAAAAAAACTGATCCGTAAAGCCGGGATCGGTTCCATCGATATGGACGGTAAATTTGTCGCTATCAAGATGCACTTTGGTGAACTTGGAAATATCAGTTATCTGCGTCCGAATTATGCCAAAGCCGTTGTTGATGTCATCAAAGAGCTGGGCGGCAAACCATTTTTAACAGACTGCAATACGATGTATCCAGGCAGCCGCAAGAATGCGCTCGAGCACCTGGAATGCGCCTGGGAAAACGGATTTACCCCGTTGACTGTTGGATGTCCAATCATCATCGGTGATGGATTAAAAGGCACCGATGACATCGCTGTTCCGGTGGCCGGAGGCGAATACATCAAAGAAGCTAAGATCGGCCGCGCCGTCATGGACGCCGATGTCTTTATCAGCCTGACCCATTTCAAGGGACATGAGATGACCGGCTTCGGCGGTACGATCAAAAATATCGGCATGGGCTGCGGTTCTCGCGCCGGTAAGACCGATCAGCACAGCAGTGGAAAACCACACGTCAAGGAAAAGCTCTGCCGGGGCTGCCGCCGCTGTCAGAGGGAATGTGCCAACGGCGGTCTCGTTTTCGATGAAGCCTCCAGAAAAATGCACGTGGATTCTGAGCACTGCGTCGGCTGCGGACGGTGTCTCGGCGCCTGCAATTTTGACGCAATCGAATTTGACAACAACGCAGCCAACGAGCTGTTAAACTGCCGTATGGCGGAATACACAAAAGCCGTTGTGGATGGACGTCCAAACTTCCATATTTCCCTGGTCGTTGACGTCTCCCCGAACTGCGACTGCCACGGTGAAAATGACGTACCGATCCTTCCAAATCTTGGTATGTTTGCTTCTTTCGATCCGCTGGCACTCGATCAGGCCTGTGTGGACGCCTGTCTGGCCGCTGCTCCGATGCCGGGCAGCCAGCTTGCAAAACATCTTGCCGATCCGGATTTCCACGATCACCATGACCATTTCACAAATTCCACACCAGAATCTGAGTGGAAAAGCTGCCTGGCACACGCGGAGAAGATCGGTCTGGGAAGCCGGGAGTATGAATTGATCACACTATAATAACATCACCCCCATCTGCCAGCTGTGCCGCCGGTCTTTTTGCGACCGCAGAGCTGTGAAAAACGGAGCCGCCCCGGTCTTTTCTGCCGGTCGGCTCCGTTTTATGCTCTTCTTTATTTCTGAATCCAGACACCATTCGCATCGACTCTATATCCGTCCGGTGTCGTTCCATTGACAAACAATGCTCCGTCAGCACTCACATAATACCAGTATCCATTCGTCTGAATCCAGCGGCTCTTCGCCATAGCCCCGCTTTCGGTATAATAATGCCAGGAGCCGTTTACCATCTGCCAGTCACGCGCCATCCACGCATCTGCATGGAAATAGTATGTCTCTCCCTTGATCAGTAGACTCTCATTTGCCGCGTAGGTTCCGTTTGCTTTCAGGTATTTCCATTCATTTCCAAACTGCTGCCACGCACCGTCGCCCTGAGCAGCTGTATTGCCAGCTCCAGAGCTACCCGGTCCACCCTGGCTGCCGGAAGACGAGGTATTTGTACTGGTCGTATTGCCGGACGGCTTGCTGGAATTTGACGTACTGTTGTTCGCCGCATCCGATACCGAGGTGTTCGTGCCAGCCGGTGTGCCGGATGCGCTTCCCGCCACTGCAAAACCATAGTCCAGCAGCTTTTTCGTATCGTCATAATGGGTCTGCGAACTCTTTAAAATAACTGCAATCAGGCGCACGCCATTTCGCTCTGCACACGTTACCAGCGTGTTGCCTGCCAGGGAGGTATAACCGGTCTTTCCGCCTATGATTCCCTCATAGTACTGGGAATTTGCCGGATTGAGCATCTTATGTCCCATCGTAAGCGTCCGCACCGTCGGCACGCTGGCAGTCGCCGGGAAATCGTAATGCAGGGTCGATGCAACCTGACGCACCGTCGCATTATTGAATGCAGCATTTGCAATCAGCGCCATATCATGTGCGGTTGTAAAATGGTTCGCATTGTTCAGACCATTCGGATTTGCAAAATGCGTATGCGTGCATCCTAAGGACGCTGCCTTCTCATTCATCTTATCCGCAAACGCGCTGACACTGCCGGACACATGCTCCGCCAGTCCGTTTGCCACCTCATTTGCCGATTTTAAAAGCAGACCATAGAGACAGTCCTTAACCGTAAAGGTATCACCCGCCTTGACCTGCAGCGTCACCGCGCCCGATTCCAGATTCGAAACTGCCGTCTGGGAAAAGGTTACCGTATCACTCAGATTACAGTTTTCCGCTACCAGAAGCGCCGTCATCAGCTTCGTGATGCTGGCTGGATAATACTGCGTATCCGCATTCTTGGAAAACAGGAACTGGTTGTGCGTCGCATCATAGAGCACTGCGCCCTGCGCTGCCACCGTCGGCTGAGCTGCATTCTGTGAAGTAACCGTTGCTCCCGAAGGAACTGCGCCGGAGACCGTGCCTCCTGCCGCCTGTCCCGGACCGGTCGCCCCGTCTGTCGCAGCAAATGCAGTCCATGACACAGACATCATAAGTGCCATTCCCAGGCAGAGGGAACGCACGGATTTTTTCCATTTATTCATCGTATATTGTCCTTCCTGTATGTATTTTCGCTTTTCTGCTACCCGCCAGCTCCCGCAAACGTAAAGTTACGTTCACTCATTGCGCGGACTTTAACGGATTTTGCCAGTGCTGCGCAGGTACAAATCATGCAAATCTGTCTTACATTTTACTTCATTTTAAGCGACAATACAAGTTGAAAGGAAAATTTGAAATTATTACAGATACTTCTTCCGCAGATCTGCCCCACTCTCTGCCGACAGATACGCCGGTGCCACATCAAAGACGGTCTTGCAGCCCTTCTGGCCTTCCTGGTTCATCTTGTATGCCGCGCGTGCGTATGCCACGATGATGGAGGAAGTAAATTCCGGGTTGGAATCCAGCTTTAAGCTGTACTCGATGATATGGTGGTTCTCTTTGTTCCAGCCGGTCTTACCGCTGCGGAGTACGAAACCACCGTGCGGGAGACGGTTGTGATCGCGTTTCAGTTCTTCTTCGGTGATGAAATGAACCGTTGTGTCATAATCAGAAAAGTAGTTCGGCATGGTCTTGATCTCATTCTCGATCTTTGCCTGATCCGCTCCCTCTTCTGCCACAACAAAGCACTCTCTGGTGTGTTTTTCGAGGGTGGTCAGCTCTGGGCTGCTGCCGCTTCTGACTGCCTCCAGTGCACTTTCAACTGGGATTGTGTACTGTCTGGCATCCTTGACGCCCTCGATCCGGCGGATCGCATCGGAATGTCCCTGGCTGACGCCCTTGCCCCAGAATGTATAATTTTCGCCCTCCGGCAGGCATGCAGCTGCATAGAGACGGTTCAGGGAGAACATACCCGGATCCCAGCCAACGGAGATGATGCCAACCTTTCCGGATTTCTGTGCGGACTCATCGACTGCTGCGAAATGCTCTGGAATCTTTGCATGGGTATCGAAGCTGTCCACTACGTTAAACCACTGTGCATATTTCGGGGTCTGAACCGGCAGATCCGTAGCCGAACCGCCGCAGAGAATCAAAACGTCGATCTCGTCTTTCTTCGCCTCTGCCTCATTTACATGATAAACCGGTACGCCCTCGGTCAGGATCTTGACCGTTTCCGGCGCACGCCGTGTAAATACTGCTTTCAGTTCCATATCCGGATTCTGGCGGATCGCACACTCCACGCCGCGTCCCAGATTTCCATATCCTAAAATTCCAACTCGGATACTCATAGATATTCCTCCTAACGGTACAAAATTTGCCACGGATCCGGCTCTATTTTCCAGCTTACGCGATCCGATTTTACTTAAAAATTTCAAGTGTTCCCATTATACACTAGATCCATCCGTTTTTCAATATAGGTGAGTTCACGCGTACAGGAAACAAATTCTCATTTAATTCTCAACGAAAGCCTTATTCCAGCTCCTTCATTCCGGTATACAGCTCAAAATACCGCCCTTTCTGCGCCAGCAGATCTTCATGGTCGCCGCGCTCAATGATCTGCCCGTGCTCCAGCACCATGATCGCATTGGCGTTGCGGACTGTCGAAAGCCGGTGGGCGATGACAAAGGTCGTCCGGTCCGCCATCAGCCGGTCCATGCCGTGCTCGATGTGCTTCTCCGTCCGCGTATCGACCGAACTCGTCGCCTCATCCAGAATCAGGATCGGTGCTTTAGAAACTGCTGCCCGCGCAATGTTTAATAGCTGGCGCTGTCCCTGGCTTAAGTTTGCACCGTCGCCCTCCAGCATCGTGTCATACCCATCCGGCAGACGCATGATAAAGGAATGCGCCGATGCCGTTTTTGCCGCCTCAACAACTTCTTCATCCGTGGCATCCAGCCGCCCGTATCGAATATTTTCCCGTACCGTGCCGGTAAAAAGATGCGTATCCTGCAGAACCATCGCGATATTTTCCCGCAGCTCCTTCCGGTGCATCCGGCGGACATCGACGCCGTCCACCGTGATCGAGCCGCCCTGTATATCATAAAAACGGTTGATCAGATTCGTGATCGTCGTTTTTCCGGCTCCCGTCGAACCGACAAAGGCGATCTTCTGTCCCGGCTTCGCATAGAGCGAAATATCCTTCAAAATCACCTGCCCCGGCTCATAGCCGAACGTCACATGGTCAAGCACCACCTCACCGCGGATCGGCGCGATCGAAACCGCATCCGGCGCATCTGCCGCCTCCGGTTCCGCATCCAGCACAGCAAACACGCGCTCCGCGCCTGCCAGCGCCGAAAATACGTTTCCAACCTGCATGGAAAGCTCGTTGATCGGTCTGGAAAATTGCCGCGAAAAACCTAAAAATACGGTCAGTCCACCAACATCAAAATTCCGGAACACACAGAGCAGACCGCCAATGCAGGCTGTCAGTCCATAATTTAACTGGCTTAAATTGTTCATGACCGGTCCCATCACACCGCCGAAAAACTGTGCCCGGATCTGTTTTTCTTTCAGATCCGCATTGAGCCATCCAAATTCTTCCTCTGCGATCTCCTCATGGCAGAATACCTTGACGACCTTCTGCCCCTGCACGGTCTCCTCAATATAGCCGTTCATCGCGCCAAGCGCCGCCTGCTGGGCAGAGAAATATTTCTGGCTCCGTCCGGCAACAAATTTACCGGCACTCAGCATCACCGGCATCATGGCAAGCGTAATCACCGTCAGCCACACGTTCGTGTAAATCATCAGCACCAGCGTTCCCACAATACTGAGTGCGCCGGATAAAAGCTGCACCAGCGTACTGCTGAGCATCATGCCGATCGTATCCACATCGTTTGTAAAACGGCTCATCAGATCGCCGTTGCTGCCGGTATCATAAAACCGGAGCGGAAGCGTCTGCATATGGTTAAACAGCTCTTCCCGCAGCCGCTGCAGCGCGTTCTGCGCCACCTGCAGCATGATGCGCGACTGCATATAGGAAGCGGCAACGCTGGCTAAATAAACCGCTCCCATCACGCACAGGGAACGGAACAGCCCCGCCACATCGCCCCGGCTGCCATCTAAAGGCACAATATACCGGTTGATGATCGGGCGCAGCATATAGGCGCCCGCCAGATTCGTCACCGTCCCCAGGATCACACAGAAAAAGGCGACTGTCATCGCCATCCGGTCGCGTTTTAAGTATGAAAGCAGGCGCAGCATCGTCTGACCGCCCGCCTTGGGCTTTCCGCCCTTCATGACCGCCATCCGTTCCGGTCCCCGGCGGCGTTTCGGCGCGTCGGCTATGCGGCTGCCATATCGGCGTTTCAGGCTTTCAATCTGTTTTTCATCCATCATGCCATCCCCTCCCCGGCTGCCCGTTTTCCATATTGCGTCTCATAGATCTCCCGGTACGCCTCACAGGATGCCAGCAGCTTCTCCTGCGTTCCCTCTCCGATAATCCTGCCATCCTCAAGGACGAGAATCCGATCCGCGTATTCCAGCGAACTCAGCCGCTGTGCGATAATAAATTTCGTCGTATCTTTCAAATCTTCCCGGAATGCCGTCCGGATCGCCGCCTCCGTTGCCGTATCGACCGCACTGGTGCTGTCGTCGAGAATCAGGATCTTCGGCTTCTTTAAGAGTGCCCTTGCGATGCACAGCCGTTGTTTCTGACCGCCGGATACATTGACGCCGCCCTGTCCCATCTCCGTTTTGTAGCCTTCGGCAAACGAATTCACAAAGGAATCTGCCTGCGCATACACTGCTGCCCGCCGCACTTCTTCCTCCGTCGCCGTCTCATCACCCCAGCGCAGGTTTTCCTCGATCGTGCCGGAAAACAGGACGTTTTTCTGTAAAACCATGCCAACGCCGTCCCGGAGATTTTTCAGGGAATACTCCCGCACATCGATACCATCCACCCGCACACTCCCCTCTGTCACATCATAGAGGCGGGGAATCAGCTGTACCAGCGACGTTTTTCCGCTTCCGGTCGCACCGAGGATGCCGATCGTCTCTCCCGGCTCTGCCGTCAGGCTGATGTGGGATAGAACCGGCTCACCGCCTTCGCGGTAGGAAAAGGAAACATCCTTAAATTCCACGCGTCCTTTCTCAACCTTCCGGTCCTTCTGTGATGCATTTTCATCGCTCAGATCAATCGGCTCATCCAGCACCTCATCGATTCGCCGGATGGACGCCATCGCGCGGGAACTCTGCAAAAATACCATTGAGAGCATCATAAGTGACATCAGAATCTGTACAATGTAGGTCGTAAATGCCGTCAGATCCCCGACCGCCATCCGTCCGCCGATAATCAGGTTTCCGCCGAACCAGACAACTGCCAGTGTCGTCACATTCATCGCGAACATCATGACCGGCATCGTCGCAATTACGATCTTCAGCGCCCGCAGCCCTGCCTCCTTGAGCTCCCGGTTCGTGTCGGCAAACCGCTTTTCCTCGTAGTCTTCCCGCACAAAGGATTTCACCACCCGCACGTTCGTCAGCACCTCCTGGATGCCGCTATTGAGCGTATCCAGCGCTTTCTGCATGGCTGTAAACCGCGGGTAGGCAGTCCGTAGGATCCAGACGATCGCCGCCGTCAGAAGCGGAATCACCACCAGGATGACAGCTGCCAGTTCCGCATTCATCCAGAATGCCATCACAAGCGCCCCCAGGAACATGCCCGGCGCGCGCAGCATCATCCGAAGTCCCATCATAATCAGGTTCTGTACCTGCTGGATATCGTTCGTCAGACGGGTTACCAGCGATCCCGTGCTGAACGTATCGATATTTTTAAATGAAAACTGCTGCACTCTGGCAAATAAGTCGCGGCGCAGATCACTGGTAAAGGAAATCGACGCCTTCGCTGCAAAATATGCCCCCAGAATGCCGCCTGCCGCCATCAAAAAGGAGGTAATCGCCATCACAAGTCCCATTTTGAGAATGTATCCGCCGTCTTTCTGCGCCACGCCATGGTTAATAATCATCGACATAAATTTGGGCAGCAAAATCTCACCCAGCACCTCCGTTACCATCATGAGCGGTCCCAGAATAAAGGCGCTCTTATATGGCAGTATATATGATTTGTATCGTTTCCATTGCTTCACGCTTTTTCCTCCTGCCCGTTATTTCTGCAAATTTTTTTATGGATTCTGTTCAAACAGCTCCATCAGTTCATTCTGGCTCAAATCGCCCAGTGAAACCATTCCCTCTGAAACCACCTGCGCCGCCAGCGCAAGTTTCGCATTCTGCAGCTTCAAAAGATTTTCTTCTATCGTATCCTTTAAGATCAGTTTGTATACCGTGACCGGCTTTTCCTGCCCGATCCGGTACGCGCGGTCGGTCGCCTGGTTCTGCGCTGCCACATTCCACCACGGATCGTAATGAATCACGATATCCGCCGCCGTCAGGTTGAGTCCCGTTCCCCCGGCTTTCAGGGAAATAAGGAACACCGGGACCTCATCCGAGGCAAACGCCTGCACCATCCGGCTGCGTTCTTCCTTCGGGGTCGCGCCGACCAGAAGATGGGACGAAATACCCTCCTGTAAAAGGCGTTCCTGAATCCGCTCCAGCATCGAGGCAAACTGGGAAAAGAGCAGGATCTTATGTCCCGCCGCAGACGCCGATGCGATCAGCGAAACACAGGTCTCCAGCTTCGCCGATTCCCCCGTATAATCTTCAAAACAGAGTGCCGGATCGCAGCAGATCTGGCGCAGCCGCATGAGCTGGGAAAGCACTTCCAATTTTCCATTACCCGACCACGCGCCACCAGCCAGCGCCTCTTTTAGTTTCAACGCCGACGCCGTATAAAGCTTCTGCTGCCGCCCCGACGCCGCCGAATAAACGATCCTCTCTTCCTTGCCCGGAAGCTCCCGCAGCACATCCTTTTTCAAGCGGCGCAGGACAAACGGTCCCGTCATCCGCCGCAATGCCGTCAATGCTTCCGGATCCTGATTTTTCACGATTGGCAGCTCATACCGCTCACGGAACTTCCGGTAACCGTATAAAAATCCCGGCATCAGGAAATCAAAAATGCTCCAAAGCTCGCTGAGCCGGTTTTCCACCGGCGTTCCCGTCAGGGCGAAACGGACATTCGCCGAAATCTCCTTTACCGCCTTCGCTCCCTGTGTCTTTGCATTTTTAATGACCTGCGCCTCGTCAATAATCTCATATTCAAACGTGCGTCCCAGATACGCTGCCCGATCCCGTTTCAACAGATCATAGGACGTGATGATCACCTGCGCCCCCTCAGACGCCTCCATCCGCATCTGCTCCTCCAGCTGTTCCTGCCGTTCTTTCGCCGTCCCGGCAATCAAAAGCACGCGGATCTCCGGCGAAAACCGGGCAAATTCCTGTCCCCAGTTGTAGACGAGCGACGCCGGGCAGACGATCAAAGACGGAAGAGGTAATTCTGACCCACTGCCTTCATTTCCAGCCGCTTTCTGCTCGGTTTTTTCCTGATAAAATGCCGTCAGAAGCGCAATCACCTGCAGCGTTTTTCCCAGTCCCATATCATCTGCCAGGATCCCGCCGAAATGATACCGCGCCAGCGTCCGCATCCACGTATATCCGATCTTCTGGTATTCCCGCAACGTCTTTTCCAGAACCGCCGGAACCGCATAGCTGACACTCTGCGCCGTTTTTAGATCGCGCACCATCATCCCGTAGGCTTCATCCCGCTGAAACAGTTTCATCCTGCCGTCGCCCGAGAGACTGTCCAGATAAAAAGCACGGTAGGCAGGTATCTTCGCCTCCCCCGCCTGAAATTCACTCTTTGTCAGTCCCAGATCCGCAGTCAGACTGTCAAGCGCCTGCAGGCCGCCGCCCGAAAGCTGCAAAAATTCGCCATTTTTCATGCGGTAATATTTCTTTTTTTGGCGGTATTCACTGAGTACCTGCAAAAGCTCCGCCGGGTCGATTCCCGCCGTCTCAATCTTCAGATCCAGCCAGCCGCCTCCAAGAGAAACCCCCATCGACACTTCCGGCGGGGGCAGGACGCGCAGATGGCGAACAGACTCTGACAGCCATACCTCGCCCACCTCCTGAAACTGCGGCATTCCCTCGCTCAGAACCTGGTACAGCGCTTCTTCATCCCCGCGGATCACCAGCTCGCCGCTCTCATCCTCCCAGTAAGAGAAGTACCGCGTGATCAGGCGGCTGATATAAAATTCCGCCGGTACATCCCGGCAGATCTCCCGCGGAACATGCTCGTCCGCCAGCGGCGAAAACGTAAAATCTCCGTAGGAAAGCGTCGGACGCAGACGCAGCTCGTCCGGCGAATCACTGTCAAACTCAAACCGGGCTTTCAACGCCTCTGGGCGGTATTTCTCCCAATCGATCTCCGGGCTCTGCAAGATCCCAAGTGCCTCCATGCCTTCCAGCACCCGCGCATAAAAGAGCGGAATATCCCGGCTTCCAACCAGCAGCTCCCGCTTCTCTTTCCGGCTTCCGCACTCTCTTCCGCCCTGTTCCATCTGCTCCAGAAAAACGCCCATCGTTTCTGTATACAGTTCACTGCATCCAAACAGATGCAATCCATCTGCCACATACAGACGCTGTTCTCCCCGGAACGAAGTTAGAGCCGATGGAACCGTAACCGCAATTCCATCGCCCCTTGCTTCCACCTCCACCGGGAAACGCGGATCCTTACGCTCAACCCGGCACACACGTTCAGCACCTTTCTCGTCCTCCGTTTGGACTTCTTTTCCCTCTAAAAGATCAAACAGCCGATCCCTCGCTGCAGATCCCAGCGTTAACGCCCGCATCACCGGAAGCGGCAGCCCCGCATGACCGCGCATCTCCTCATAATGGCGTATGTAGGCGTCCGCCTC
>ENA-UERM01000066-UERM01000066.1-human-gut-metagenome-genome-assembly--contig:-NODE-66-length-89508-cov-6.324250_pt1 | contig 89508 bp, 80 predicted proteins | sample MGYA00242983_ERZ507983 | MGnify/ENA primary metagenome ERZ507983 (study PRJEB26167, sample SAMN06115432) | human gut metagenome | host: Homo sapiens | place: China:Shanxi | collected 2015-04-29 | study...
ACTTGGATGGAAATCTCCAAAAGATACACTCCATGATTTCATCAAGTACGGTGTAACATATGTTTGACAAACCAACATTTCCTGCTTATCTCCCCTATTTTTCTGTGTCCGTGGTATAATCTTTTAGACATAGTCAACTGGTATAAACCCGTCTGTTTTCCTGCTGCATGCGCCGAAGCCTCTGTTATCTATCGCAGCTTTGGAACAGCATATCATCCAACAGACCCTATGCTGGTTATCTTAATTATATGAAAGAAGGATTATATATTCTCATGGACAATCATACAAATCATGGTGACTCCACCGTACAGAGCTCCGCTCTGCCTCACGCCGCTGTTACCCCTTCGCCGCGTAAAAAGAAAAAGCTGCTGCATATCGAATTTCTAAGAATTCTCTGTATCTGGCTGGTTATGTTCACTCATTCCGCCACGTCCGGTTTTTCTCTGTACATTCCCATGCAGCATTCCCGCTGGTTCCCTCTTTATATCCTTGTTCCTTTCTGGGTCAAGATTTCCGTCCCCATATTCTTTATGATTTCCGGGGCTCTTCTGCTGGGCAAGGATGAACCTATTTCGGTGGTCTTTAAAAAACGAATCTGGCGTTTTTCCCAGGTTCTGGTTACCTTTTCCTTTATCAGCTATGTAGCCGTATATCGTAATCTGAATCTGGTTAACTTTGCCACACTGACTTATACATCCACCCTGGCGACCGCCTATTATTTCCTGTATCTTTATCTGGCATTCCTGCTTATGATTCCCATCTGGAGGGCACTCACACGCAGCATGACCAATACACTTTATCTTTATCTTATCTGATTAAATCTTTTCTTTGTAGGATTTATCCCCGTTTTTTCCTTCCTTATCTTTAAAGGATCCGCGGAAATGAATTATTTCCTGAATCCGCTTCTCGCAGTCAGTGAACCAAGTTTCTATTTTATAACCGGATACTGGATTGAACATGTGCTCCCGGAAAGCTGGCTGACCCGGAAAAATCTTATCCGCCTGGGCCTGGCCGCCATGGCCGGCACGCTGATTGCCGCCACCATGACCTGGTACCATGGATATATTGCCAGTGGAATCACGGAAGAAAATTCTCAGCGCTTTTATGATTCCTTCCTGTTTTTAAACACCGCTTTTGTTTTCTGCTGTGCCCGTTACTGGTTTACCCACCATACGGTTTCTGAAAGAACCCGTAAAATCCTTACCACACTGGGCAGTCTCTCCTTCGGGGTTATGCTTTTTGAAGAAATCACGCGCAATATCACCCGTCCAATCCTTGATCGGGTACTGCTGAAGTATTCTCCTCATACCCCTTTTATTGATGCGGTGATCTGGATATGTATCGCCTTTGCCCTTGGGCTTGTGATTACCTATGTAGTAAAGAAACTGCCTTATTTCAGGACCTTGATTTAAAGCCGCAGGAATAATAAAAAACGCATTCACTTCGAATATAAACGAAGTGAATGCGTTTTTTATTATTCCTCATCCCATGGGCGGATACGTACCGGTTCTTCTGTCAGCATGGCCAGCTGTTCTTTGCTGAAATGCTTTTTATGAATAACCGCTTCATAACCATATTTCCTGAAATAGGTCTCTGAGCAGACAAAATAACCATTGTCCCCCGCCTCTTTCCCCCAGGAGTTTTCTATTTTCCACCGGTCCGGATACCCTGACACATCCAGATTGACCCCGGTAAGAAGCACGGCATGCGTAGCCGCCGTGTCATGATATTCCAAGCCTATTCCCTTGGGAAGGCCTACGGAAAAGTCCCCCAGAAGCTTTTCATACTGCACGGACTCCTGATCCCATACACCTTCTTTTCTGGCTCCATACGCCCCGGCATCACAGGCAAACCAGACCGGCTCCCCGCTCTTCAGCTGCCGGATACATAAATCTTCCAACTCTTCCTGAGGAAGGTTCAGTGCATACATATCCTTTCCCGTCATATTTTCAATACTGTGAAAAACAACTGGAGCATGTAATTTCCGGTCATCTCTCGGCTCATTGATAACCGGAACATACTGTGATAAATCTACCGCTACGTACTTCTCATAGAAAGTAAGCGGCGTCAGTGCTTTTTCACAGTGGTATTCATTGTCTTTATCCCTCCACGCAAAATCGAAAGTTGCCGGTGGTTTTCCAAAGGCAATGCACTGCGCCCTGTAGATTTCTGCCATCATCTCCGCTTTTCTCGGATAGGGATCCTTACCTTGCTGTATCATGCGCCTCAGTTCATATGCATCTTCGCGAAGAAGCCGGTTGATGATGCTCAGAAAACGGGCTGTGTGTTCTGACTGATAGGTTTCCGGAAAAACCTGTTTAGGTACAACCCCATATTTTCTAATCAGGTCTGCCGCTTCAGACCAGTATCCGCCATCCACCATACCGGTCAGAATATAACGCATGCATTGCCCATTGAGCGGTTCTTCTGCATGGGTTATAACCATTTCCAACACATTATTGGCTTTTTCCAGCTTATCATAAAAAGACAGATAATTCTGTGACAGTTCAAAAGAATCCACTTTAAGCCTGTCCGCTGCCACTTCCCGCAACATATTCAGTGCGGCAAACAGCCAGCAGCGCCCGGATTTCATCTGCGCTGTTACGCCCCTTGTTTTAGCTTCAACAGAAAAAGCCCCTTTTAACTGCGCGCCCCGGGCAGGTATATAGGCAAGATCGGCCATATCGGTTTTTGCCAGTGCAGAGTGCAATGTTCTGGCTGTATTATCCCGGTCATAGACCTCGGCCCATGTCTTCAGAATAGAAAAGGTAATATCTTTCATAGTTCTGTGCCTCCCTGTATTTTTATAGTTCCAGTATACCATTTTTTCCCAGCCGCCCGTTCATCTTACAGACACAGAAAAAGGCTGTGAAAAATGATTTTCTCATTTTTACACAACCTCTTTTTTCTGCTGTTTACGGATGCACTTCTGCAGAAACCGCATCAGATGCTGATTCCTTATGAATCTTTCCTGCCCGGAGACGAATAAACTCGCCGGCATTCAGTTCTTTACCGACTTCATGAGCTATCTGCATTGTCCTTGCGTGACAGGTGAAAAGGAATATCTGCTGTTCCTTCCCCAGTTCCATGAGGAAACGAAGCGTCTGCCGCTGCCGTTCTTCATCGAACCGTACAAAGATATCATCCAGCACTACAGGCAGCGGTTCAACCTGCTTGCCAAAAGCCAGCGCCATAGCCAGCCGGATGGCCAGATATACCTGATCTCCCGTACCGGAAGACCAGAGTTTTGCGCTTTTTCTGTTGTGTGCTACATCTATAAGCTCTACATCCCTGCCATCGTCACTGACGGATAAGGAGTATTTGCCATTCGTCATCTTTTCAAGGAAGGTATTGGCCTGCTTCAGTACAGCCGGACGTTTGCCTGTTTCGTACCTCTTCTGCGCGTCTGTGAGAAGGTAATCAGTAAATTTACAGGTCATCCAGTTCTGAAGTTCCGTCCGTATATCGGACTCAATTTCCTGCCGTTCCTGTAATTTCCCGGTAATGGACTCATCCTCAGCCAGTCTGAGTATTTCGTTTTCCAGAGCCCCGGCTTCTTTCTGCAGGGCCGCCAGCTTACTGGTTCCTTCCTTAATGGTAGATTCCAGTTTCTGATAAGAGTCCATCCATTCATCATATTCGCCAGTCTGAAGAGAAGACCACAGTCGCTTATATTCTTCTTCACTTCCTGCGTAAAATCGAAGATCCTGTTTGATATTGGCCCAGTCCTTGAGAAGCTGATCATGCTGCTCATGAGCAGTTACCCTTTCCGCAAATTCAGTAGGTGTCGCCGCATGAACGAAGTCCATCAGAGTCTTCATCTCATGTTCACAGGCAGCCCAGCTGTCCTCCAGTTTCTTCTTTTCTTCCAGGAAAGCAGCATGCTGCCTGTTCTTTTCTGCGATAGCCTGCCATTCCAGGTTACGATTCCTGTTTTCTTCGTAAATGGTGGCAATGCTGGATGGTGAAATGCTGAGTCTGGCGCCGGTGGCCGCAATGATACGTTCTGCCCGAAGATTAAATTCATTGAGTTTTGCATTGTTTTTCTCAATCAGCACATCGATAATCTTTCCTTTACCCTGTGCTGCATATATCTTCTGCCACTGCTCCTGCAGCTGACTGAGCTTATCAGCACCTACGGCCGGCAGATGATTGTTGCTGAGCCACTGATTCCATTCCTTAATGGCCTGATCTCTGGCTTTCTTAAGTTCGGCCCCTTCCGTTTCCCATTTTTTATGACTTTCCAGCTGCTGTCTGATAGTCTCCTTCTTCCAGGACAATGCCTGAAGAGCCGCCTGTGCCTTGTAGAATTCAGAACGTTTCTCCTGCAGCACATTATGGAATGTCTGCAGTTCTTCTTCATTCACCGGAGCATGCACCGGAAGTTCTCTGGAAATATTCTTCCTTTCCTCTTCCAGTTCTTCCATCGTCCTGGTCAGCTTGCCCGCCTTATTTTTTCTTGCTCTGGAAATAAACGTATTAATCAGAATGAAAAATACGCCCGCTCCCAGACATCCAGCGGCTGTATAAAGGGCAATTGTACCGGACAGAGCCGCAAAGAACGCGCCAATGCTGGCCGCAGCGACTACCAGACATCCCAGTCCTATCCAGAACCAGAACGTATAGGATGATTCTCTGGACTTACCGCTGGCTTCCATCATTTTACGGATATCCGCCTCTTCATGAATGATTTCTTCCAGCCGTGTGGCATTATTTTCAAATGCCGTCCATTCTTTTTCATCAGCAATGACTGACTTGCCCTGAACCGCTTCCGGAAGTTCTTCTACCTGAGGTTCCCTCTGTTCCCAGAAATGGAGTTCATTGGTTCTGACGCTGACTCCCTTAGCAAGCAGGCTGGCATCACTCCAGTTGACGCTCTTGCATTCCTCATCCGGATTAAGCGCACTGTCCCACAGAGGCAATGTATAACCGAGCCGGCTGTATTCATTTCTCCATGCCTTTTTCTGGTTCTGTAAATCCTCTTTATCAAACAGTGTCTGCTTCCACTGGCCCAGATCTACATAGAGCTGTTCCAGTTCTCCTTCCAGACCAACCCAAGGGATAATCTGTTCCTTTGTTTTCGGAGTATAGGCATCAATCTTTTCCTGAAGACCCTCTTTCTGGTCATGAATGGCCTTCATGCGCCCCATCAGTTTATTCCACTGTTCCTTGCCATTGGCAGGAAAAACCTTTACCTGTCGGGACAAATCAAGCCCGCGCTTGATTTCCCTGGCTTTCTTGTAATATTCCCATGCGCCAAGGCGTTTGCCAAGGACGCGGTATTCTTCCTGCTGCTTCGCGAGCGATGCCTGCAGTTCAGTTAATTCCCTGTTGACCTCTGTCTGCCTTTTCTGCAGCGAGGCAAAACGGGTTTCCTGTGCTGACAGCTTTTCTATTTCGTCATCCAGTTGCTGTTTTTTCTGCAGAAGGCCGTTAATCTTCCGTTTGCTCTGTGAAGAGGCAGACAGCAGATCGTTCATTCTACTCTGCATCTGTTTCTTCACATCGTTTAAGCTGTCTCCCCCCTGCAGCATGAAAAAGCGGCTTTTTACTGTTTCATCGGAAAGCAGCGTTGTCCCCTGAAGGTCTTCCAGTCCCACCGCAAAAATATGTTCATACATGGAACGGGTCAGCCCATGCCACCATACCTGCGGAAGTTCCTCAGAAGACTTTTCATTTTTGCTGTCTGTAAAATAGCTGTCTTTGCCATCCCGGAACACCCTGTATTTTTCCCCGTTAGACCGGACAAACGCCATGTTGCCTTTGCGGCCTTTCCAGTTTCCCCGTTTAAAGCCAAACAGCATGTCACGAATGAAATTTAACAGCGTGGTCTTCCCACTTTCATTTTCACCCATAACTACAATCAGCTGGTCCTGCGACGGTTGTACGGATTCATTCTTATAGATTCCGTAATCCTCCAACTGTAAATCAGTAATCTTCATTCGTATCCTCCAAAGAAATCTGTTCTGCCCCTTCGATTTCTGCCTGTTCGAATGCTTCGCTAATCATTTCTTCTGACACAAAATCATTCAGTTCCGGTATCCGCTTAAATTCCGGAGAGTCCATCAGAATCTCTTTCAGAATCCGGTTTCTGTCCGCTTCCTTCATGGATGCTATGACGTCATAAGAATGCAGATATTCTCCCATTACATCAGGAAGTTTCCTCCTTTCTTCCAGATCAAGGACCGGCTTTGTTCTGTCTATGATTTTGCTGAAATACGCAAATATAAAGCGGAACTGCTCTTTTTCGTTAACTGCCTGTAAAATAAATTCTTTGCCTTCCTCTGAAGCAATGGCCTTATGCATGGGGCCGCGTCCGGTTAAAATCAGACGTACAATATCCGGACGTTCTGTAAGCGCTCTGAAGGTAGCCCGTTCCTTAATGACTTCACGAATCAGTTCTTCCTGATTTTTAATGGAAGATATATCGAGCGTCATATCCATCCAGCGGATAGCGTCAGTAGGATAAAACTGTGTGGTGACCGTGCCAAAGGCACCTACATCCACAAAATAACATCCTCTCGGTCCCTGTTCCTTACATGACAGGCCCTGTGTATTTCCAGGATATACGATGTATGGCTTTTCACTGATTATCCGGCGGGCATGTTCATGTCCCAGCGCCCAGTAGTCCATCCCTGAAGCCTTCAGATCGTCTACTGTACACGGCATATAGGGGCTGTCCGGATTTCCAACTTCCGTATGGAGCATGCCGATGGCAAATTCATCGCCTTCCTTTTTATGGAAAAGGCGGGCCATGTTTTCCTTATTATGCATGGTTTTATAGCTGGCACCATAAATAGTGGCTACCTTTTCCCCGTCAATCATAAGCGGAATGGCTGTTACTTCATTTCCAGGGAAAATATGCACAGTATCCGGCAGGGGAATGTCTGCCTGCCAGGCTTCCTGCGGATCGTGGTTCCCATGAATGATAAAAACCTGGATTCCCGCCTGCGCGGCACGGAACAGTTCTCTGGCAAAGGCCATCTGTGCTGCCAGGCTGTGATGATCACTGTTATATACGTCTCCGGAGATGAGAATTGCATTAGCCCTTTTTTCTGCCGCAATATTAACCACGGTTTCAAAGGCTTTAAACGTTGCCTTTCCTATTGCCTCCGTCCACGGGCCTACATTACCACTGTGTAACCCATCAAACGGTTCGCCCAGATGAAGATCAGCACCATGAATAAAAGAAAAATGCTTACCCATAGATCCTCCCTAAAAAATCAATCACTATTATTTTACCATATTCTTCAGGAGAAAATAGAAGAAATTCCTTCCGAACTTCCCCTGACTCCACAGAAAGGCTATCCATAAGAATCAGGCCCCAAAGACAGCCGGTAAAAAAGGACTCCCGGCTATACCGGAAGTCCTTTCAGTATCCGCAGTCTCTCTGCCTTTTACATCTTTTCGTAAATTTCAGCTACTGCTTCAAATTCCTTATCCGTGGGGGGAATATATTCAACTTCCCCGTTCTCATTAGTTACCATCTTGGTAAGGATGATATCCAGTCCATCTTCCACCTGATCAGCATAATCGGGCAGTGCGACAAGAACTGCAAATTTTTCACCGGCAAAAGGAATAACCTTTTCCTCTACATATTCGCGTTCCTGTCCATCCGGACCGGTAATGATAACCGGAACCGCTTCCATTTTTTCTTCCGCCATGTCAGTCTCCTTTTTTCTGCATGCTCAGGTGGTCCAGATATCCCTGAAGGATAACCACCGCAGCCATCTTGTCAATAACCTTTTTCCGTTTTTTCCGGCTCACATCCGCAGCAATCAGCTCTCGCTGAGCCATAACCGTAGTCAACCGTTCATCCCAGAAATGATACGGAATATCCGGAAAGGCTTCTGCCAGTTCTCTGGCAAATTCCTCTGTACGCTCTGCACGAACCCCTTTCGTCCCGTTCATGTTATATGGCATCCCCAGGACAAATTCCTCTACAGAATATCTGCTGGTCAGTTCGCGAAGGCGGGCAAAGTCCTTTTCCCTTGTGGTATGACGAATGGTTTCAACACCCTGGGCCGTCCATCCAAAAGGATCGCTTACCGCCACCCCTATAGTCTGAGACCCTACATCCAGTGACATAATTCTCATAATCAGAGCTTTCTGTGCTTAACGTAAAAACGTACAATTTCTTCTACCAATTCATCTCTTTCAATGCCGGAAATTATTTTCCGTGCATCGTGAAGACTGGTGATATAGGTCGGTTCGCCGGATACCAGATAACCAACCAGCTGAATAACCGGATTGTGGCCGGCTTCCTTTAATGCAGCAAACACTTCTTCCAGCACCATGGCTGCGTGTCTGTTTTCTACATCGTCTTCATTCTTGCCAAACAGTATAGTCTTATCCGTAACGGACATATTTATACCTCCTTAGCCGATCATTTCGGCAATAGCCTTTGCACCTTCCGTGATAGCGGCTTCCAGCTTGGTTACATCCTTGCCGCCAGCCTGTGCCTTGCCAGGCTTACCGCCGCCACCGCCATTGCAAATCTTAGCTGCACGGGAAACTACCTTACCCATGTGAACCCCATGCTGTACTGCTTCATCAGCAGCCATGCCCACCAGGTTTACCTTATCTCCGCTTGCGCAGCCAAGAATGAATGCGCCGCCAGGCAGCTTGTCTTTCACCATATCCGCAATCTTACGCAATTCATTCATATTATCAGCTGCCACAACGGCTGCCAGGAACGGTATCCCATTCTTTTCCTGTGCCTTGGACAGAATATTTCCCATCGAATCTCTGGCCTGTTCGCTCTTGAGCTTCTGTACTTCCTTCTTAGCTCCCTTTAATGCTGCTTCCAGTTTTTCAATGCGGGCTGGAATATCTTCTTCCTTACCTTTCAACAGCTCCGCAGTATGTGCGAGCAGCTTGCGGTCTGCCAGAGCCGCTTCATAAGCCGCCTTACCGGTAATCGCTTCAATACGTCTTACCCCTGAACCGATACCGCCTTCGCTGATAATACGGAAAGAACCGATTTCACCTACATTGGAAACATGGCTGCCACCGCAGAGTTCCATACTGAAATCCCCTACGGATACTACACGGACAATCTTGCCATATTTTTCGCCGAACAGAGCCATAGCGCCCAGCTTCTTTGCTTCATCAAGCGGCATATTCCGGAATGTTACTTCTGTTCCTGTAAGTATTTCATCATTTACCAGGCGTTCAACTTCTTCCAGCTGTCTGGAGGAAATGGCTTCTGGCCAGGTAAAGTCAAAACGAAGTCTATCCGGGAGCACCAGAGAACCCGCCTGATTTACTGTATTTCCGAGAACACGCTTCAAAGCTGCCTGAAGGAGATGGGTCCCGGTGTGGTTGCGTGCCAGAGCATGTCTTCTTTCTCTGTCCACTTCTGCACGGACTGTGCTGCCCGCTTCCACTACACCTTCAGAGACATTGCCAACAAGGTAAGCGATGCCATCCGGAAGCTTGCGGCAGTTTTCTACAGTAATGACACCGGACTGCCCAATCAGACGGCCTGTATCGCCAACCTGTCCGCCACCTTCCGCATGGAACGGATTATTTCTCAGGATAATGGTTACTTCTTCGCCGTCAGCCGCCGAAGCAATTTCCTTTCCATCCTTGCCCAGCAGGACAATTTCTGTTTCTCCATCCTTATCTTCTACGGTCAGTTCGGATACATTCAATTTGGTTGTATCCGGAGTAGCTACTTTCATAGCCACTTTCGCACGGGCATTACGCGCACGTTCCCTCTGTTCTTCCATAGAAGCCGCAAAGCCTTCCTTGTCGATGGTAAGCCCCTGTTCCTGCGCGATTTCTTCTGTTAATTCCCATGGGAATCCATAGGTATCATACAGCTTGAATACAGAAGAACCTGCCAGCATTGTCTGATGCTTCTTCTTAGCGTCTTCCATGAGTTCAGAAAGCAGATCAGTACCAGCATTCAATGTAGACTGGAAACGAGCTTCTTCTACGCCGGCAATCTTCTTAATGAAAGTCTGCTTTTCAATCAGTTCCGGATAAGCCGGTTTCATCATTGCCACAACGGTATCAATCATCTGTCCCAGGAATGGATCCTGAATTCCCAGCAGCTTGCCGAAGCGAACCGCTCTGCGGAGAACACGGCGAAGTACATAGCCTCTTCCTTCATTAGATGGAAGGATACCATCGGAAATCATATTGGCAATGGCACGGGAATGATCGGCAATAACCTTTAATGCCACATCTCCGGATGCGCTGGTTCCATAATTAACATGGGACAGACGGGACGCTTCTTCCATAATCGGGAAGAACAGATCAGTTTCAAAGTTATTCTTCTTTCCCTGCAGAACTGCTGCCATTCTTTCCAGTCCGGCGCCGGTATCAATATTCTTTTTAGCCAGCGGGATGAATGAGCCATCTTTCTGCTGATCAAACTGAGAAAATACCAGGTTCCAGATTTCCAGGAAACGGTCACCGTCTCCTCCCATCTGGTTGGCCGGATCCGTTCCGAATTCTTCGCCCTGATCATAGAAAATTTCAGAATCCGGTCCGCATGGACCCTGTCCGATTGCCCAGAAATTATCTGCCAGCGGATAAATGTGGTTTTCCGGAAGACCTATCATCTTATGCCAGTAGTCATGGGCTTCCTGGTCATCCGGATAGATGGTGACATACAGTCTTTCCTTATCCAGTTTGACAACTTCTGTAAGGAATTCCCATGCCCAGGTAATGGCTTCTTTCTTAAAGTAATCCCCAAAGGAGAAGTTACCCAGCATTTCAAAGAAGGTATGGTGACGCGCTGTACGACCTACATTTTCAATATCACCGGTACGGATACATTTCTGACTTGTTGTGATACGATGGCACGGCGGTTCTACCTTCCCGGTAAAATACGGCTTCAACGGAGCCATACCTGCGCCGATTAGGAGAAGACTGGGATCATCCTTAGGAATCAGCGAAAAACTGTCCAGGCGTAAATGTCCTTTGTTTTCAAAAAAAGACAGATATGCCTCTCTAATATCATTACCCTTCATAAACATAAATAAAAAGCCTCCCTGAATATATTGAGAAACACAAAATGGATTTGGAATAACAGAAAATTTTACGTTACCTATTCAGGAATGACCACCGGATGAACATAAAATCCGCCTGCGCGGCTCAATCTGTATCCAAATCTATTGCTCTTATTACCCTTAAATTATAACTAACTTAGGCCTGTCATGCAAGAAAACTCCACCGTTCATTATCCACCGGTTTCCACAATACAGTCTTTGCCTTTTACCGGATAGCCCAGTCCGGTTTTTCCAGCTGGATAACACTTCGGGTACGCGCAAGATTTTCATATTTATTATCGTCATAGACCCCGTAATAAATATGTTCTTTCCCATCCCCTTCAAATGAGCTGAACCCTTCCGGATCCACAAACAGAGAATGCCCACCTGCAGATGTATTATGGTAGCTTCCTGCCATATTGACCGCACATATATACATGCCATTTTCAATGGCCCGGGCCCTGGCCAGAACATTCCAGTGCGCCATATGATTTTCCGGCCACTGGGCAGGAACGATGACCAGTGTTGTCTCCTTCTGTGACATTTTTCTGAACATTTTTGGAAAATACAGTTCAAAACAGATGGCCAGTCCGCATTTCACTCCCTGAATATGGGTACACAGCATACCCCGCCCTGGTTCCATCAATTTAGATTCCAGGTATTCATGAAACAGATGCCGTTTGCTGTAGCTTCCCTGGATTTCTCCATCCGGACCTATAACATAAGCTGTATTATAAATTTTACCTCTTTTCATCACCGGAAGTGTGCCTGGTATCAATGTGACGCCAAATGTCCGCGACAGATTTCTGAGCTTCTGCAACAGGGAATCTTTTTCCTGTATTGCTTTCTTATCCAGGTCATGGAAATTATACCCGATGGTCCACAGCTCCGGCATGACGACCAGATCAGAATGCTCTGCTGCCTCTTCCATAAGTTCAAATCCATGCGCTATATTATGCTCCATATGGCCAGCCGCCGCATCCATCTGTATCATTCCTATTTTCATAACCGCCTCCTGAAATCATAAGTATCCGTACTGCACAATGACTTATATACAAAAAATCCGAACAGCATCTGTGTCCGGATTTTTACCTGCAGTTATAATACCCGCTTGGCCCCTACGTAATGATCAAACCAGTAACCGCTCTTCATATTCGCTAAGGCAATACCATTACTGGTTGTCGCGCTGATGAAATTTCCGTTACCCACATAAATTCCTGAATGCGATACGCCTTCATTATAGGTAGTAAAGAAAACCAGATCCCCTGGTTCCAGTGAATCAATCGAGACAAATCGTCCATAAGAGGAATACTGTGCGTCAGAAGAATGCGGCAAATCAATTCCATGACGTCCAAAAATATAGCGGATGAACCCGGAACAGTCAAACCCACTGGTATCTGTTCCACCAAACCGATAAGGAACTCCCAGGTATTTTCTGGCTTCCGCCATAATCTTCTGTTCTTTTGTGGAAGGAGTCTTATTCTGGGACGTAGAGTCACTCCATTTTAGTTTTCCAGAATCTGACTTTTTCGCAGTCTTCTTCTGTTTTTTCCCATTATTACCATTGGAACCACTGGCTTTGAGTACCTTCGGGCTACCGGAATTCTTCTGCGTGATTCCCCTGCCTGTATTATGGTTATCATTCTCCGCTGCAATTCCCGACTTAATCTTAGGCATAGTACGTCCGGTCAGTTCCCTGTAGGTAAGCGAGCCTACCACGCCATCCTGATCCAGATGCCGTTTTCTTTGAAACATTCTGACCGCATTAGCTGTAGACTGACCATATACTCCATCATCATCCACTTTAAATCCGGCCTGTGTCAGACGGCGTTGAAGCATACTCACTTCACTGCCCTTATCTCCAATCATATAATCCGCTCCGGCCAATCCGGAAAAAGCCAGTGACAACAAAGCAGCAACCAGCAATACCTTAGTTTTACCCATTAAGATTCCCTGCCTTATACTAATATATTTATATCAATCAGAAATATTCTATCTGCATTAAGGATATATTCCTTACGTTTTTCTCCCCCAGCAGGAGAAAAAATGATACAGTCCAAACCGCCATATCAGTACAATTACTATCCTTCAAGTTTACAACTTTTTATATTTTATCATAAATCATCCCCTCATTCCAATTTTCACCGCATCTATAAAGAGCAAAACCCCACATTCCATCGTATAAAAGTCGGTATATAAGTAAAACCTATGGTACAAAACAGGGAACTTCGCTTAAAATTCCTTGACAAAAAAGTAATTCGCGGATATACTAATCAAGTAAGTTGCGGCCCGGTGGTGTAGTGGTCTAACATGTCGCCCTGTCACGGCGAAGATCGTCAGTTCAAATCTGATCCGGGTCGCCACTTTTGCCTCGGTAGCTCAGTTGGTAGAGCAAAGGACTGAAAATCCTTGTGTCAGCGGTTCGATTCCGCTCTGAGGCACCATACTTTTGCGGCTGTGGCGGAATGGCAGACGCGCTACTTTGAGGGGGTAGTGATCTTTCGATCGTGTGAGTTCAAGTCTCACCAGCCGCACCATTTCTTTTCTTTGAAATTGTGCAACACAACTTAATATGCGGTCGTGGCGGAATTGGCAGACGCGCTATCTTCAGGCGGTAGTGGACATCGTCCGTGAGAGTTCAAGTCTCTCCGACCGCACCAATTCAAAGACAAAGGCTCTATCTATGGTAGAGCTTTTTTTATTGTCTGACAGTTTAATTGGCTGAATTTTCCTGCCCCTGCGACTTTCTTTCAGATATCTGTGGTCATGGTATAATGGATAGGTATTATCAGGTAGTTTTGAGGTACAATCATGCATGCATTTAAACTTGAAATCACACCGGCAAGGACTATAGCTGCAGGATTTGCCCTGGTGATTATTCTGGGGGCGGTTTTGCTGCGTCTTCCATTCTGTCTGAGACCGGGAGTCACTCTTTCTTTTATCGATTCACTATATACAGCTACCAGTGCAGTCTGTGTTACCGGCCTGGTGGTTACAGATACCGGTTCTACTTTTTCACCGATGGGAGAGGCGTTAATTGCCCTGCTTATCCAGATTGGCGGGCTGGGGGTTGCTGCCGTGGGGACAGGGGTTATGGCCGCATTTAACCAGAAACTTAATTTTAAAAGTCGCTACCTTATACGGGACAGTTTCAATCTGAATACCATAGGCGGTATTATCCGATTCCTTAAATCTCTTCTGATGGCAACTCTGGTTATTGAGCTGCTGGGAGCCGTCGCTGCGTTTACAGTGTTTATTAAATCCTACGATTTCTGGACAGCGGTGGGAGTCAGCTGTTTTCATTCCATAGCCTCATTCAATAATGCTGGTTTTGATATTTTTGGAACCGGCAGCAGTATGTATATATATCGCAATAATGTATGGCTTACGTTGGTAACAATCATACTTATTTTTCTGGGAGGTATCGGATTCGTTACGATAAATGAAATTTACCGTGAAGGACTTCATTACAGAAAATGGTCACTGAATACCTGCGTTTCATTGTCTATGTCCATAATCCTTCTATTTGGAGGTGCGCTGCTGTTCAGGTGTACGGAATCCTTTAACTGGGGCGGGGCCATTTTCTACAGCATGTCGGCCCGTACAGCAGGATTTTCCACTATACCGCTTAATTCGTTCACGGTGCCTGGGCTGATGACACTTATGGCACTTATGTTCATTGGGTGTGCTCCAGGTTCTACTGGAGGCGGTATCAAGACGACTACTTTTTTTACCCTGGTTATCAGGCTTCGCCATGCAGTTACGAATAAACCGGAGGAAATGTTTCACTATTCTATACCGGAAGGTACTTTCAAAAAAGCAGCCATGGTGTTTTTTATAGGAGGGTTTACAGTATACATAAGTACATTCCTGCTGATGTATACTAATCCTTCACTGCATTTTCTGGATGCACTGGTTGAAATGATCAGTGCATATGCGACTGTCGGACTTTCCACAGGTATTACATCATCGTTAAATACGGCAGGTAAATTACTTACCATCATTGTTATGTATATTGGCAGGCTGGGGCCTCTGACCGTAGCCACACTCTGGTATTATGAGGATGATGCAAAGGCCAGATATCCGGCTGACTATATTTCCATTGGGTAATAGGCAACCTATACCGGGAGGGATTGAATTATGTTTAACTTTCATAGTGCGGCAAAGCAGAATGTCTCGTATGGTATTCTTGGAACGGATCGCTTTGGATATACGCTGGTGGAAGAACTGGCAGAGTCAGGAGTGGACTTGCTGGTTGCAGGAAAGAAATCGGCAGATATAAGGGAGCTGCGCAATGTTACGGAAAATGCACAGATTATCCGGGACTACAGTAAAACAGCACTTAAGGATGCTGGATTTAAAAACTGTGATGTGGTTATTGTCTGTCTGGAAGATATGACGGACTCTATACTGGCTACGCTTAATCTGGGAAATATGGGGGTAAAGAAAATTATTTCACGGGCCAGCTCTACAGAACACGGGGAAATTCTGGAGAAACTGGGGGCGGAGGTTATCTATCCGGAAAGGGATATGGCGGTAAGACTGGCCAGCCGGTTTAAATCCAACCTTGTTCTGGACTTTGTACAGCTTAATGAAGTGCTCAGTATATTTAAGGCTCAGATTCCGGATGTGCTGGCAGGAAAGACTGTGCTGGAGACAAGCCTTCGCAGGTCATTTGATCTGAATATTATTGCAGTAGTTCAGAACGGAAAACTCATAGAACGAATCTGCCCGGATATGACGTTTCAACAGGGGGATGTACTGTTTCTATCGGGAAGGAAAGAAGACTTCAGCCGCTTTATTCGCTGGGCAGACAGTCAGAAAAAATAACAGGGAACAGAAATTAACAGGAGAAGGTTATGGAAAATAAATTAGTAATCATTGATGGGAGCAGCCTCCTTTACCGGGCATTTTATGCGCTTCCACCGCTGTCTAAAAATGGCGTTTATACCAATGCAGTATTTGGTTTTCTGCGGATGCTTCTCAGCATTTACCGTACACTGGATCCGGAGTACATGGCTGTATCTTTTGATAAGAGCAGGGAAACGTTCCGCACAAAGATGTACAGTGGGTATAAGGCTACGAGAAAGCCGGCACCTGACGAACTGGTACCTCAGTTTGCGCTGATTAAGGAAGTACTGCGGGTCATGGGGGTTGCTGTATATGAGCCGGAAGGATATGAAGGGGATGATGTCCTTGGGACACTGTCCAGACGGTATGAGGAGAGCCTTCCGGTTTATATTGTCACCGGGGACAGAGATGCTCTCCAGCTTTCTGATGAGCATGTCACCGTGCTTCTTACCCGGAAGGGCATTTCTCAGATGGATGCCATGACGCCTGAGGCGGTAATGGAAAAATATCAGATTACTCCTTCGCAGGTTATTGACATGAAGGCTCTCATGGGCGATGCTTCGGACAATATCCCCGGGGTGCGGGGTGTAGGCGAAAAAACAGCGCTGAAGCTGATCACCCGGTATAAGACACTGGACGGGATTTATGACCATCTGGATGAAATCAAAGGAGCGCTCCATAAGAAGCTGGAAGCAGATAAGGAAGCCGCTTATCTGTCATATGACCTGGCAACCATCCGCCGGGATATTCCGCTGGAATCCACTCTGGATGAGATGAAACAGCCTGTGCACCTGGATGAAATGAACGCTCTGTTCCGACGTCTGGGCATGGATACCATGGTCAGTGAATTCAGCCGGTTGCCACGATTTGAGGCGCTGGCCAGAGAAAAGAAAGAGCAGACAGCGACACAGATTAAAGAAGCGGAGCCATGGAGTGAAGATATCTCCGTGGAAGGGGAGACACTGGCGCTGGTCATTCCCTTCACCGGTACGGCCCCTTTTCTGCAGGCTCCTTTTGTCATGATTGTTTCTCATGACCATGTATGGAGAGCGGAAAAGGAACAGTTTCCGCAGGTACAGAAAGTCCTGTCAAAGGCGGCTCATGTGGTTGTGACGGACAGCAAGAAACTGTGGGAATCTGATTTCCTTCTGCATGGACTTGCGCTGGAAGATATTTCCCTTTCCGCTTATGTCCTGAACCCGGGACGTACGGATTATCCGCTCAGTTACCTGGCGGAATTCTGCGGTATTGAACCGGTATATCCGGAACAGATGGAAACGCCGGAGGAAAGCGGCGCGGTTACCGGGACATTCCTGCTCTCTGCATATGCGCATCTTGTGCCGGAAATGGAAAAGAACGGCGTAGGCGCACTGTACAGGAACATTGAGCTTCCTCTGGTGGAAGTTCTGGCCGCTATGGAAAAGGCGGGGATTGCTACTGATCAGAAACGATGGAAAGAAGTTCTGGAAGATATGCAGCAGAGGGAAAGGCATATCCTTCGGGAAATTTATACCGAAGCGGGAGAATCTTTTAATGTGAATTCTCCCCGGCAGCTCTCGTATATACTTTTTGATAAGATGCATATGCCGGCAGGGAAAAAGACCAAGACGGGGTACTCTACCGCCGCGTCTGTACTGGATAAGCTGGCGGAAACTTATCCTTTTGTAAAGAAAATCCTGGAATACCGTACGTTGTCCAAGCTTATATCCACATACCTGCTGGCGCTGCCGGAACTGATCCGACCGGAAACGGGACGTATCCATACCTCGTTTAACCAGACGGTTACGGCTACCGGACGGCTCTCCAGCTCAAATCCAAATCTGCAGAATATACCGGTACGTACAGAAGAGGGGAGGAAAATCCGCTCCCTGTTTGTTCCGGGAGAAGGATATGACTGTTTTATCTCATCCGATTATTCTCAGGTAGAGCTTCGCGTACTGGCGCACATGTCCGGAGATCCGGGACTGATTGCGGCATTTAATAATAAAGAAGATATTCACCGGCGTACGGCTGCGGAAATCATGGGGATTCCTTTTGAAGAGGTGACTCCAGAACAGAGATCGCATGCCAAGGCAGTAAATTTTGGTATCATTTACGGTATCAGTGACTATGGACTGGCACGACAGCTCAATATCAGCCGTGAAGCAGCTGCCAGGTATATGAAATCTTATTTTGAAAGATATCCGCATATCCATGAATATATGCAGACCATGATTGAGCAGGCGCGTAACACGGGCCGGGCGGTGACCATGTTCGGCAGATACAGGGAATTACCGGATATTCATTCTAAGAATTTCAACCGGCGCTCCTTTGCCGAAAGAACGGCGATGAATACTCCGATTCAGGGGACGGCAGCGGATATTATGAAGATAGCCATGCGTAATGTATATAAAAAGATGCAGGCTATGGGATGCAGGAGCCGGATTCTGTTACAGGTACACGATGAACTGATTGTAGAGGCAGTTAATTCCGAAAAGGAAATGCTGGAGAAACTGCTGAAGGAAACCATGGAACAGGCGGTTAAACTGCGTGTTCCCCTGGTTGCTGATGTACATACAGGCACTAACTGGGCCGAGACAAAGTAAGGACGGATGCTATGTTTATTATCGGACTGACAGGCGGAATAGGCAGCGGGAAGAGTACCATCGCCTCATGGTTCAGAGAATGGCATATTCCTGTGATTGATGGGGATAAGCTGGCCCGGGAGGCAGTGAATCCGGGGAGTCCGGTACTTTCCATACTGGCAGATGCGTTTGGGAAGGAAATCCTCTCTGAAGAGGGGACCCTAAAACGCCGGCAGCTGGGGCAGATAGTGTTTCAGGATAAGGCAAAGCTCAGCCGTCTGAATCAGATTATGCATCCGGCTATCTGGCATCTGGTGGAAAGCCGCCTTAAGGCATGTAAGGACGCCGGAGAAAAACTGGCTGTCCTGGATATGCCGTTACTGATAGAGGCGGGGTGGCAATCCCGGGTGGATTCCGTATGGGTGGTCTATGTATCCACGGAAGTACAGATTTCCAGAGTTATGAAACGAGATAGTCTTAAGCGGAGCCAGATTATGGCGATAATGCAGAATCAGATACCTGTGGAAGAAAAGCTGAGTTACGCGGACGTAATCATAAATAACGAGGGGTCAGAGGAAAATACCAGAAGGCAGGTACTTCAGGAACTGAGTAAAATTTCGGAGTTTACATGGCAGAAATAAGGAACAGACGGGCAAATCAATACAGAAGGCATAACCGGCACGTGCCGCGGAGGAAAAGCAGAAGTAAGAAGATATTTACGGTTTTTCTGGCGGCCCTGTGTCTGGTATGCTTTATCCTGCTGCGGACATCAGATTATCATCCCAGCGCACAGGTGGCACAGCTTATTCTGATTAACGCGGAACGGTATAAACTTCAGCCGGAACTTCTGCAGGCAGTCATTGAAGTGGAAAGCAAATATGATGAAAAGGCAGTCTCCCATGTGGGGGCGGTAGGAGCGATGCAGCTGGTTCCCACAACGGCCCGGTGGATTGCCCAGGAGAGCGGAAACCCTTACGGGGATCTGAAAGATCCGGCTATCAATATTCCGCTGGGGGCGTGGTATCTTCGATATCTGATTAATAAATATCATGGCAATCTGGAGCTGGCGCTGGCAGCCTACAATGCCGGCCGTGGCAATGTGGATACCTGGATACGGGAAAAGAACTGGCCGGATGATTTTAATGATATAGATGCTATTCCGTTCCCTGAAACCCAGGGATTTGTGACACAGGTCATACGCATTAAAGAAGAACTGAAGGAAAAACATGAAATCCAGAAGCTAAAGGCACAGCAGGCATCCGTCGCACAGGCGGGGCATATAGATAAGAACACGAAAGTGGGGTGAAGGAATTGGCAGAGCTTACAGAGAAACAGAAAGAAAGGCGACAGGCCTTTCTCGACTGGGATTTATCCGGACTGCCTGAAACGATAGGGACATTTCACAGAAAACGGATTGACCGGCAGGAGGGACGGATTTACTATGCGTTCGGGTATGAGGATGAAGAAACCGGCTGGGAGGCCAGGGCGCTTTTTGATGAAGAAACCATGGATTATATGGTCAAGTTCTATCTCAGAATGTATACAATCACTGAAATTGAACTGATTCATGGGGACTTCGATGGATTCCGGCGCGACGTGGAACGTCTGCTTCCCGCCGCCATCACCCGCGAGTTCCTGCGAAGGGACAGGGTGTCCGTACTGGTAAAGGGCAGAGCTTTTACCCAGTGGGATTACGCAGAGGTACTTCCGCCTTCCCATGATGGATACCGGCTGCTGATATCCCCTGACAGACCTCTGCTGGGACTCAATGGGTCCTATATCATCGCAGAGTATGAAAACCGGGAAAAGAATACAGGGATTCTCTTTTTCTATAATATGTACCGTGATGAATATTATGGAGAACTTCGTGACCGGGGGATTCCGGGCATTGTTCATGAGTATGATGCCCGCACAGTGGAGGAGCTGGAGAAAAAAATACGTCTCCATCTGAAAAAGGATCTGGACAAACTGGGGACAGGTCCATTGGAACGCTGATGAAAACCAGCACGAAATGCTCATTTTCTTTGTAATTATCCCTGTTCTATGATATACTAACAAAGGTAAGTATTTATCCGTCATATATGTTTTCAGGTAGAGTGAGCTTTCAGCTCACTTTTTCTTATATTTAACATGAAAAGGTTACGTGGGATAAGGAGACGGAGCAATAGGAGCGGCTATGGGAAGAAAAGAAATTGAAAAGGCGGTAGAAACATTATTAGAACCATGCCTGGAAAAAGAAGGTATCGAACTGGTAGATGTTGAATATGTGAGAGAGCGGGACTGGATTCTCCGCATCTTCATCGACAAAGAGGGCGGTGTGGATTTAAATGACTGTCAGCATATCAGCGAAGAGGCCGGGGCCCTGCTGGATGAAAAAGATCTGATTGCCGGTAATTATCTGCTGGAAGTATCTTCCCCGGGAATTGATCGTATCCTGAAAAAGGATAAGGATTTCAGGCGTTTTGCAGGAAGCGATGTGGACGTTAAACTGTATGCCCCTCTGAACGGACGCAAAGAACTTAAAAATTTTACAGCCCGTCTGGATGGACTGACAGAAGATGGAAAGATTCGTCTTACCTATAACGACACAGAAGAACTGATTATTGATAAGGATAAAATGTCTCAGATGAGATTGCATTTTTCATTTTAATTCGGAGGAATAAAAATCGTGGCACAGGAAAAAATCAATGAAGAATTAATGGATGCGGTTCATGCGCTGGTAAAGATTAAAAAAGTTCCGGAATCCGTAGTATTTGAAGCACTGGAAATGGTGCTGCTTACTGCCTATAAGAAGGAACACGGCAATGCGGTAAAGGCATCTATTGATATGGATCACACCACAGGTAAATATCATATTTACGCCGATAAGGTAGTGGTATCGGAAATTGATCCGGATGATGAAGAAGGCATCAACAAGATTACTGTAAAGGATGCCAAACTGCTGAATCCGGCTTATGAGGAAGGCGACTATATCCGTATTGATGTAACACCGAAGGATTTTGGTCGCACAGCTGCACAGACAGCTAAGCAGGTGATGATTCAGAAACTGCGTGAAGCGGAACGAGGCTCCATCTATGCGGAATTTTCCGGTCGTGAAGGGGATATCATCACAGGAACTGTAAAATCCAGCGAATCCAGAACTATATTTGTGGATCTTGGACGTGTAGAAGGGATTCTTCCTTATAATGAACAGATCGCCGGTGAAACCTTTGAACCGAATCAGAAGATTAAGTGCTACGTACTGGAAGTACGTAAGACAACCAAGGGACCGGAAATCATCCTTTCCCGCACCCATCCTGGTCTGTTGAAGCGTCTGTTTGAACTGGAAGTACCTGAAATTTACAGCGGCACTGTGGAAATCAAGTCCGTTGTCCGGGAAGCCGGTTCCCGGTCTAAGATTGCTGTATATGCCATGGACCCAACCATTGATCCGGTAGGCGCATGCGTAGGACCTAAGGGCCAGCGTGTACAGGATATCGTCAATGAACTGCATGATGAAAAGATTGATATCGTAAGATGGGATGAGGATCCGGCTGTGTACATAGCCAATGCGCTTTCACCGGCCAAGGTCATCTCCGTTTCCGTATGGGAAGATGATAAGTCCTCTTATGTTATTGTTCCGGATTATCAGCTGTCTCTGGCTATTGGCAAGTCCGGACAGAATGCGCGTCTGGCGGCCAAGCTGACCGGATGGAAGATTGATATTAAGAGTGAATCCCAGGCGGTTCAGGAAGGTGTTCTGACACCGGAAGGTGAATCGGAAGGTGCCTTTGATGATACAGACGATATCCTGGGGGATATTGAAGCAGAAGGCAATACAGAGGATAACGAATAATGAAGACAAAGAAGATTCCGATGAGAAGATGTGTGGGATGCGGTGAATCTAAAACGAAAAAGGAACTGATCCGTATCGTAGCACTTCCCTCCGGTATGATTGAGCTGGACAGAACAGGAAAGAAATCAGGGCGCGGAGTATATATCTGTGATAACCTGGAATGTTTTGAAAAGGCCTATAAATCTCATGGACTGGAAAGATCGCTGAAGCGTCCGGTATCCAGAGATGTGTATGAACAGATAAGAGTTTCTATAGAAAATGAATAACAGGATATATGGATTGATTGGGCTCTGCATGAAAGCAGGAAAAGTACTGTCAGGTAATGAACAGGTGGAAAAGGGAATCAGAAAGGGAAAGGGGTATCTTCTGATTCTGGCCGCGGACAGTTCAGAACAGACGAAGAAAGATTATGTGCTGGCTGCAGAAAGACATCATCTTCCATATCGTATATTTGGAACGAAAGAAATGTTAGGACAGGCATTGGGCAAAGGCGTTCGTACAGCTGTACTGATTACCGACCGGGGATTTGCCAGAGCGATGCTGACCAAACTGGAGTAGTCTCATAGGATGGAGGAAATCTATGCAGAAATATAGAGTATATGAGTTGGCAAAAATGTTTGGGAAAACGAATGAAGAGGTCATTAGGACACTTCAGAAAAACAATGTTAATGTAAAAACCAACTTCAACAGCGTTGGTGAGAAGGAAAAAGACCTTCTGGAAAAGGCATTCAGTGGGAAAGAACCGAGAAAAAATACCCATCGAACCATCCGGACCGTTCGTTTTGACCGACAGGGAAGACCGGCAGGGAGAAAGGCAGATGAATCTCATCACAGTTCCTACTCTTCCTACAAGGTAGAACAGCCGCAAGAAGTAAAGAAAGAGAGCAACAGAGATACAGTGAAGACAGAAGACAGACATGTTTCTTCTTATAGAGGGGAAGAACGCAGAACCAGTTCGGAACATCGCAGCTATAAAGATCGTGACAACAACCGATTCAGTCACAGATCCGGAGACAGAAATCATGATAACCGGGAACGCAGAAATTCTGATTTTCGTAACGATTCCCATAATCATAGAAATGGAAACCGCAGCAGCGACAGAAATTACCGCGGCGAAGGCCGTCAGGACAGAGACCAGCGCGGCGGCAATCGAAATGGCACGATGAGAAAGCGTTCTCCGGCCCCGGTGCAAACGGCTATTCCGGAACAGCCGGAACAGCAGAAGCGTTTCAGAACGCCTCATAAGAAGACAAAGAAAGATTATGAAAAGAGCCGCAGAGAACGTGAAGGCGGATCTCTCATGGCCCGTTCCCTGAAGCAGCATAAGAAGAAACATCCGCAGGAAAAGAAGCCGGTAGTTTATCCGACCGAAGTCAGAGTTCCTATGACAGTTACTGTCAAGGAATTTGCGGATTTGCTGAAGCGTGAAGTAAGCGAAGTCATCAAGCACCTTATGGCGGATGGCGTTATGGCCACAATTAACCAGAACCTGGACAGAGATACTGTGGAAATTCTGGCTGATGAATTTGGTGTTACCCTTCTGGAACCGGAAGAGGAAAAAGATCTTACCGAATACACTCCGGAACCGGATGATCCGAGATTCCTTAAGCCGCGTCCGCCGGTAGTTACCATCATGGGCCATGTAGACCATGGTAAGACCACACTGCTGGATGCACTGCGTTCTACCGATGTAGCCCTTCATGAAGCGGGCGGCATTACTCAGAGAATCGGTGCTTATCAGATTCGCTATAAGAACCAGAAGATTACCTTCCTGGATACCCCAGGCCACGAAGCATTTACCGCTATGCGAACCCGCGGTGCGCAGGTTACCGATATCGCGGTCATCATTGTAGCAGCTGATGATGGCGTTATGCCGCAGACTGTGGAAGCTATCCACCATGCGAAGGCGGCAAAGGTTCCGATTATGGTAGCAATTAACAAGATTGATAAGCCAGGCGCCAACCCGGAACACATTAAGGAAGAACTGTCCCGCGAAGGCCTTATTGCCGAAGACTGGGGTGGCGATGTCATTATGGTTCCGATTTCCGCTAAGAAGAGAATCGGGCTCGATGACCTGCTGGAAAACATCCTGCTGGTAGCAGAAATGGAAGAACTGAAAGCCAACCCGAACCGTGAAGCTTACGGCGTAGTTATCGAAGCTCAGCTGGATAAGGGCAGAGGTCCGGTCATGAATGTCCTGGTAAACAATGGTACACTTCACGTAGGTGACGGTATTCTGGCAGGGAAGTGCTGGGGCCGTGTTCGTGCCATGACCAATGAAAAGGGACGCCGCCTGAAGAATGCGGAACCATCTATGCCGGTAGAAATTCTGGGGATGGATTCTGTGCCGGAAGCAGGGGATCATTTCTATGTAATGGACGAAAAGAAGGCAAGAGAAATCGCCGAACTCCGTGCAACCCGTGCGAAGGAAGAAGCACAGGCTCAGGTACAGAAGGTAACGCTGGACAATATCTTTGAAAAGATTAAGGAAGGCGAAATGAAGGAACTGGATGTTATCATCAAGGCGGATGTACAGGGCTCCGTAGAAGCACTGTCCCAGTCCCTTATGGGCATCAAGAGTGAAGAAGTCCGTATCTCCATTGTTCATGCGGCAGTTGGTGCCATTACCGAATCCGATGTTATGCTGGCAGAAGCTTCCAACGCATTGATTATCGGCTTTAATGTCCGTCCGGATGCCAACGCGCGTAAGCTGGCAGAACAGAACAAGGTAGATATCCATCTCTATCGCGTAATTTATGACGCTATCGATGATGTAAAGGATGCTATGGCCGGTATGCTGGCGCCGAAGATCAGAGAAGTTATTCTGGGCCGTGGCGAAATCAGACAGGTTATCCATACACCGAAGGTTATTGTAGCCGGAGTATATGTAACGGAAGGCAAGGTAACCAATAACTGCCAGATCCGTCTTATCCGTGATGGCATCGTAGTTCATGAAGGCAAGATTGGATCTCTCCGTCGATTCAAGGATGATGTGAAGGAAGTTACAGAAGGATTTGAATGCGGCCTTTCCCTCGAAGATTATCGCGATATCAAGGAAGGGGATCAGATAGAATCGTTCAAACTGGAAGAAACGGCTAAGACAGCCGATGAACTGAAATAAGGTGATTTTATGTCAGAACTGAGAGTACGCAAAATTCAGGAACTTATTAAGCAGGAAGTAAGTTCTATGCTGCTTAAGGAAATTAAAGACCCGCGACTTGGTTTTGTAACAGTGACCGGCGTTCATCTTACCGGTGATCTTCGGGAAGCTACTGTGTATGTCAGCCTTTTCGGCAGCGACCGGGAAAAGGCAGAATCTCTGGAAGCATTGAATAATGCCAGAGGCTTTATCCGCAGAGAACTGGGGAAGCGGCTGAAAATCTATTACACACCAACCATTGATTTTGATGTGGATACGTCTTTGGACTATGGTATGCACATTGAAGGGCTGATAAAGAAAATCCATAAGGATGACGAGGCAAAAAAACATGGCACAGAAAATCAGTAAGGAGGAAGCTTTTCAGTTTCTGGAAAAGCATACCCGGTTTCTGCTGGTAGGACATATCCGTCCGGATGGCGATGATATTGGCTCTATATGTGCTTTGCATAATGCGCTGGAATCCATGGGAAAAGAAGCGGATATGGTTATCAACGATGAACTTCCGGACCGCTTTAGTTTTATAGAGACCACCCGGCTCATTAACCGGGATATCCCTGAAGGCAGGACATATGATGCTGTCGTGTTTACCGATTTGGCAAACCGGGAGAGGGCAGGGGAAATCCATATTCCGGAAAATGTGGAAAGTCTCTGCATAGATCATCATGTTTTCAATGAGGGATATACGGATTATCTGTATCTCCGGGAAAACTACGCGGCTACGGCAGAACTGCTGGCAGAAATGTTTTTTGATCATGGACTTAAGCTGAGCCGGGATACCTGTAACGCGTTGTACCTGGCGCTGGGGACTGACAGCGGATTCTTTAAATTCAGCTGTACCAGCTCCCATACGCTGCTGATGGCCAGCAAACTGGTGGAAATGGGGGCGGATCCCGCATTTATATCCAATCATCTGGATGTGACCACCGCAGAAAGCATGAAAACCTATAAGAGAGTACTCGATACGCTTCACTTTGCCGCAGACGGCAAAATAGGTATCGCTTATATGGATAAGCAGTCTATGGAGATGGATGGAATCAATTCCGACTACTATGTCAGCATTCCGCGGAAAGTAGTCGGTGTGGAAATTGCATTTCTCCTCAAGTATCAGGAAGAAAGTGTAACCCGTGTGTCTCTTCGTTCCAGAGAGTATGCAGACGTTTCTCAGCTGGCAGCCCACTTTGGCGGCGGTGGACATGTGCGTGCTGCAGGCTGCACAATCAATCTCCCGATGGAGGAAGCTGAGGCTGAGTTAGTAAAAGAAGCGGAGAAGATTTTGTAATGGACGGTATTCTTAATGTTTTAAAGCCGGCGGGAATGACATCTTTCGATGTTATTTCCCTGCTTCGCCGGATTTATCATCAGAAGAAAATCGGTCATGGAGGCACTCTTGACCCAATGGCGGCAGGAGTGCTTCCTGTTTTTATGGGGAAGGCTACCCGGCTGATTGAATATGCACCAATACATAAAAAAACCTATGTGGCAGAATTCATTATGGGATTTGCCACAGATACGGAAGATGCTATGGGAAGCATTGTGGAAGAAGGCCGCCCCATTGCCGATGAAAAGGTATGGAGAGAAGCATGTGCCCGGTTTGAGGGGGATATTCAGCAGGTTCCGTCAGCCTTCTCCGCCATCAAGGTGAAAGGCAAAAGGGCATATGATCTGGCCAGAAACGGGGAGCAGGTGGAGCTCCCTGCACGACCGGTTCACATTTACTCCATTGAACTGCTGGAAGTCTGTCCTCCGTATGTGCGGATGAAGGTAATCTGTTCATCCGGCACCTATATACGGGCGCTGGGGCGCGATATTGGAAAAGCAGCAGGGTGTCCGCTGTCCATGTCATTCCTGCTTAGAACGGAAATGGGACCGTTTACTGTGGGAGATGCCAGAACGCTGGAGGAAATAGAAGCGGATCCGGAAGGTGCCTTAATGGCAGACATACGACCATTGTTTGTGGGAATGAAGGATGTTACCCTGGATGAGAATATGAGTGATGGTTTCCTTACCGGTAAACGGCTTCGTGTGCACCGGGAAGATGTACCGGTGGCCGCAGTATATGGAAAAAACAGATTTCTGGGTATAGGGGAGATTAAGCACGGAATCTTACATCCACGGAAAGTATTTGGTGATTTATGATATCCGTTTATTCCTCATTGCAGAGCATAAGGACCATGGAATCCGTAGTGCTGGCCCTCGGATTTTTTGACGGGCTGCACATAGGCCATCAGGCGGTTATTCAGGAAGCCCTGCAGCTGGCACATCAGGGGAGCGCCAGTGTATGTGTTGTAACGTTTGATGCGCCGCCCCGGGCGGTCCTTCAGCCGGAAAGCCATGTACAGCTTCTGGAAACCCGTCAGGGAAAGATCAGAAAGTTGGAAAAGATGGGGGTTGATGCGGTGGTATTTATTCACCCTACCGTGGAGGTGCTTTCAGAAACGGCGGGGGCGTTTATGCATTCTCTGGCCGGTATATCCGGATTATATGGTATTGTCTGCGGAAGCAATTTTACCTTTGGCAGGCATGCCGCAGGAAACGCATCCATGCTCTCTGAATTTTTCTCCGGCAGGGGGACCCGGGTCAGGATTATACCGCTTACAACGAGTCCGCTCCTTGGGGGCCGGGAAGTTTCCAGTACGGTGATAAGGAAGCTGATTGGACAGGGACGTATCGGGGTGGCTAATCAGCTTCTTGGGGAAGAATACACCATAACAGGTACAGTGGCTCATGGATTTCGACGCGGTCACGATGTTACCGGTGTGCCTACGGTCAATCTGGAGACGGATGGGAACTGCGTGATCCCATCTGATGGCGTATATGCGTCCAGAATCCTTATAAAAGGCGTGACCCATGCCTCTATTACCAATATAGGGACTAATCCGACTTTTGGTAACCAGGCAAGGACTATTGAAACCTTTATACTGGATTTCCATCAAGAAATTTATGAAAAAGAGGTTATGCTTTCCTTTGTAGAACGTATACGGGGAGAAATCAAATTTCCTTCTGTGGAGGCATTGACAACGCAGATTCAACGGGATGTAGAAATGGCAGAAAAACTGCTGAATAGATAAGAGGACAGGAAGCAATACGGGCCCGAACGGGCGGATATGGCTTCCTGTCTTTTAATTTCTTCCGGAAGAATGATGAGACCCAAAGTATATATATCGCCTTAGAACGGAAAGATGGATAATAACATGCTGGGACATTATCATTTTTGAATCATATAAAAATGGAAATATAATATTTTCAAACATTGACATATTTAAGAATAAGAATTAAAATATGTGAAATCAACTTTTATGTGTATCATTAAATAATCAGAGTTATAGCAGGCAGAGTCTGAACCGTTTGCAATATGTAAAAATTGGGGCATCTGTAAGCGACTCCGGTAGGAAGTGCGCAGAAGTTGGTATATGATCGCTGGCAGACAGTGATGTTTTTTCCACATAGTTGCTGTATATATTATTGTAAAGGAGAGATGTATTATGGCAGTTCGTTTTTCTAACACCATGTTATCTTTAAAGCCGTCTGATATCGGCCCGTTACTCGCAATTATTGCGCAGCCAGACATTATTTCCTTTGCAGGCGGACTTCCGGCTCCACAGACTTTCCCTCTTAAAGAACTGACAGAAGTAGCAGTTAAGGTAAGAGAAGAAGATGGTGCAGGTGCCATGCAGTATGGTCCGTCCCTGGGATATATGGGACTTCGGAAAGCTATTGCTGACCGTATGAACAGAATGTATGTCCCCATGGGAATGGCAGAAGTAGATCCAAAGAACATTATTGTGGTTACCGGTTCTCAGCAGGGGCTGGACATGACAGGACGTATCTTCCTGGATAAGGATGATGTAGTTCTTATTGAAAGTCCATCCTATATGGGAGCTATTGATGCTTTTGCATTGAACAGACCAAGATTTATTGAAGTACCGACCGATGACCAGGGAATGATTCCGGAAGAATTGGAAAAGATTCTTCAGAAGGAACCAAAAGTAAAGTTCATTTACCTGATTCCGAATTATCAGAATCCAACCGGAATCTGCATGTCTTTTGAAAGACGTAAAAAATTCATGGACGTAGTAACTCGTTATGACATCCCGGTATTTGAAGATAATCCGTATGGGGATCTTCGCTTTGAAGGTGAAGAAATCGCGCCACTTATCTCTATGGATCCGAAGCGTCTGGTTATTTACTCCGGCACTTTCTCCAAGACACTTTGCCCTGGCATGCGTCTGGCATGGCTGGTAGCCAGAGACGATATTATAAAGCAGCTGGATCGTGTAAAGAGCTCCACTGACCTGGCAACACCGTCTGTGACACAGCGCGAAGTGGCAATGTATATGACTAACTATGATTTTGAAGGCCATGTACAGGATAACTGCAGACTTTACGCACATCGCCGTGATGTAATGTGCAATGCCATAGATAAGTATTTCCTGGCAGAAGTTAAGCACACTTATCCACATGGCGGGCTGTTCCTGTGGGTAGAACTTCCGGAAGGCTGCGATTCCCGTGACCTGTTCAAGTATGCAATTGAAAAGAAGGTTGCTTATGTACCAGGGGATGCATTCTTCCCGGTAAGCGGAAAGAGAAATTTCTTCCGCCTGAACTACTCCTATACCGAAGACGATGTAACAGAAGAAGGCATCAGAAGACTGGCTGAAGCCCTTAAAGAATATCTGGCATCCAGATAATCTGACATACAGAGAAAATGAAAAGGCTATGATTTTTCATGGCCTTTTTTATTGGTAAAATCTGCTGGAAGTTTACCTGGTTTGTTATAATGTCTTTAGTGGAGGTGCAGATATGCCAACCAGAAAACGAAGAAACAGCAGAAAAACAGGATCCCATAAATTCTTCTGGGGGATTCTTTTAGCGGGGGCTGCATTGACGGCAGCCTGCTATTTCCCTTCACCGGATGACAGAGAAGCTGCACCGGATTCAGAAGAAAAAGGGATAGAGATACAGAGTGTTCCAAATGCCCCGGATATTCCGCAGTATGGAGAGCCAAAGGCACAGGATAGTCAGGCAGATGAGAGGTCTGACCGGAAGGACAAGGGGACAGAACAGACCAGTCTCGGCGACAAGGTCAGAGCATTTGCCAATCAGACAGTAAAAACGGCGGAAAAACAGGTCAGGGAAACCACTGGAAATTCCCTCTCAGGGAAAAAATCATCAGATTCTGGTTCACAGCCGGGGAAAGCGGCATCGCAGGATGCCCAAAAGACGCAGAGCAGGGTGACTCCGCCGGCGAATGGAAAGGTGCGCCTGGCGGTATGCATTGATGATGCAGGCAGAGATCTCAACAGCCAGCGGGTATATGAAGGGCTCGGAATTCCGCTCACGCTGGCGGTCATGCCTAACGAACCGCACACATCAGAAGCGGCTGCAGAATGGAAATCGAAGGGTATGCCGGTGATTATCCACCAGCCAATGGAAAGTGTTTCCGGCAAAGGAATGGAAAAGATTGTGATTAAGGACTCCATGTCAGACGAACAGATTCGAAGCCTGATCCGACAGTCCATACAGCAGATTCCTCAGGCATCAGGAATGAATAATCATCAGGGGTCAAAGGCCACTACAGATAAGCGGGTTATGAAGATTGTGATGAGTGAGCTGGCGTCCAGAAACATGTTTTTCTTTGACAGTGCCACTAATACCTATACTGAGGCGGATAAGGCAGCAGCACTTTATCATGTTCCTTATGCCCGGAATAATCTTTTTGTAGATAACTCAGCCGATGTAGATGCTATATGCCGAATGATACAGAAGGGAGCCGAAAGGGCAAGGAAAAACGGGAGTGCTATTATTATCGGACATTGCCGACCTAATACGGCCGCTGCATTTAAGAAGATGGTGCCTAAGCTGAAGGCAGAAGGTATTGAATTTGTATATTTATCATCACTTACAGGAAAATAACTAATGAAAGAGAAAACGAGACAACTGGTACTTATCACCGGCGGAACTTCCGGGATTGGGCTGGCAGCAGCCGCATGTGTAGCCAGAGATGGATACACACCGGTTCTGCTTGGGAGGAATCCGGAGCGGGGTCGGGAGGCAGAACAAAAGGTTCAGGGAAGCCGGTATATCCCCTGTGATGTCACCAGCACGAAGGATATCAATCGGGCGGTAAAAGAAGCAGAAGCTATGGGGCGGATAGAAGGTCTGGTGGCTGCAGCTGGACAATACGCAGAAGGTCTTGTTGAAAATATTCGGGATGAGGACATGGAGAATCTGTTCCGGGTAAATGTCTTTGGCGTTATTGCCTTTGTGAGAGCCGTTATCCCTGTGTTCAGAAAATACGGCAGGGGAAGTATAGTGGTTGTTTCATCGGATGCAGCTGTGCAGGGAAACATACAGGGAGGACTTTACAGTGCCACGAAAGGAGCGGTTACCGCATTTGCCAGATCCGCTGCGTTGGAACTGGCGATAGAGAACGTGCGGATCAATGTGGTTTGTCCTGGGGATATAAAGACGCCTTTGCTGGAACGGCAGTTTGCTGCCTATGGGGGAAGTGAAAAGGAAACCGCAGAATTGTATCCTTTGATGCGCATAGGCCGGCCGGAAGAAGTGGGAGAGGTTATTTCTTTCCTTTTGTCGGATCGAGCTTCCTTTATGACAGGCAGTGTAGTCATGGTTGATGGTGGATTAACTGACTGGTAGTGGCAGATAATCCATGGCAGAATGCACGCAGAATCGAATAAGTTTATTTATCTGTGTGGTATAATATAAAAAATAATAGATATCAGTAACAATTACCAGGGAGGGGTTCACTATGGAAGAGAATAAAAACGTACAGGTGCCGGAAGAAAAATCTCCAGTAGTCAGACCAAAAGCAGAGGCTGTGGTGAAGGAACCGGCAGGCCTTCCACTGGAAGTGAAACCTGCGGCAGACACTGCTTCTGAGGTGTCAGCTGCTGATGCGGGTAATGTTCAGGAATGCCCTCCGGAGCCGCAGACAAAAACATCGTCTGAAGAGACAGCAACCCCAAAACACACGGTAGTATCGGTAGAAAGCCCGGTGGCTGAAGTGGAAGTAGAAGTGGTTGATGACCGGGATAAGCAGGCGGATGAGCTTATTCGCTGGGGTGCCGCCAGAGCAGGGGTGATTGTACTGACTCCGGTTCTGGGGACGGCAGCGCTGATAGCCAATGAAGTGTATATGATCAGCCGCATTGGCAGTATTTATGGAGAAAACGTAACTCATAAGTCCGTGCTGGCATTTATGGGGTCTCTGGGCGGCACAGTTCTTGGAAACCTGGCAGCAACGCTGATTCCTCTGCCGTTTATGCAGATGCCGATTGCAGTATCGGTTACCTTTGGTATCGGTAAGGCGGCTCAGCGCTGGATTAAGGATGGTCAGCCGGATAATATTAAGCCATATATTGATATTTTTGAAATGGAAAAGGCAGAAGGAAAAGCTTCTGCTGAAGCGTTGGAGAATAATCCTGGTAAGGATATCCCGCTTGGCGATGAAAAAGCGGATTTTACACAGGAACTCAAGAGAAATATCAAGAAATTTTACCCGGTAAAGGCTCATAGATTATTCAATACATTGACGGATAATCTGGAAGATGCTGTCAGTGATGTGGCAGACAAGGCAGAAGAAACACTGCGCCGTGCCGGTGTGACAGATGAACAGATGGATTCGGCAAAATATACCGCTATGGCGGCCAGAGAAGTAACGGAAGAAACTGTAGATCAGGTTTCCCGGGATGTTAAGATTGCAGCCAGAATCAAAGCGAAGGAACTTTCCCGCGATGCAGTTATTAAAGCCAGACTGCTGAAAGAGCAGGCAGAGCTCAAGGTGGAACTCATGAAAGCCAGAGCTGATGCGTTAAAGGCACAGGCTATGGTCAAGGAAATTGAAGCCAGAGTTCGTGCAAAACAGGCTAAGGCTGCTGCCCTGGAACAGATGGAAGCTGCAAGAAAGCAGGCAGAAGGGCTTCGTGATGAAGTGAAACGAAGGACGGATGCCGCACAGGCTAAGGCGGAAGAAGTTTCCGGAAAGATTAAAAACTCTGCCAGTGAAGCAGAAGAAAACATTCGCCAGGCAGCCAGTGATTTCCGTTCCCGTGTAGAAGAGAAGGCGGCTTATTACAGAGAACAGGATAAGGCAGAACAGGCCAGGGCCGGAAAAGCAGAACCGGAAGAGACAACAGCTCCGGAAGACCAAAAGGGAGAAGACAAAGAATAAGTCTTTGAACTGGTGAAACGGTGCGAAAAAAGATACAATGGGATTCCACTGTATCTTTTTTATTTATGAACAAAACCGGTGGAAAGCGGATTCATTCACAAAGCATATGTTGTGTAGTAAAATGAAAAAATATGGAGGAATAATAAGAATGTATACCTATAGAAGACGTGTTCATTATTATGAAAACGATGGAATGCAGGTAGTACACCATGCCAATTATGTACACTGGCTGGAGGAGGCCCGGGTGGAGTATCTCAGAGAAGGAGGTATTCTGCTCAATGATCTGACGGCTGCGGGCATTGTGTGTCCGATTCTGGAAGTTAATATCAAGTATATAAGTTCCGCACGAAATGATGATGTGGTGCTGGTAAAAACATGGCTCCGTGAACTGAACCGGGCTAAAATGGTATTTGAATATGAAATATATCGGGAAGGTACAAACGAACTGTTATGCAGGGCCCGAACACTGGGGGGCGTATCCCATGCCGATACAGGGCATCTGACCCGATTGCCGGCAGAAACAATTGCCAGACTGGCAGAAATATCTGAAGGAGACAGAAAGTAATGGATAATCGACCAATCGGAATTATGGATTCCGGAGTGGGAGGGCTGACAGTAGCCCGGTATCTGAAGAAAAAATACCCGGATGAAGGGATCGTCTTTATCGGGGATACGGCGCATAATCCGTATGGAGATAAAACAAAGGAAGAAATCACGACACTGGCGTCGTCCCTTCGGGATTACCTGCTGAAAAAACAGGTCAAGATGATTATTGTGGGATGCAATACGATTTCTTTTAACGCGGCTCCCTCATTCTTTGACTGTGAAGTGCCTGTAGTACGCATGAGTCTGAACATGCCAGCATTAGACGGAGTGAAAGAAGTGGCTGTACTGGCGACACCGGCTACCATTGCCACCCATCGCCATAAGCATCTGATTCATGAAAAATATCCATGGATTCAGGTACATGAACTGGGATTTCCAGGACTGGCCCATGCCATAGAGATGGGAGAAAGCCGGGAGTCCATGGAATCCATTGTCCGCAGGGGAGTACAGGAAACCGGGGCGGAAAATACGGAATATGCCTTTCTGGCATGTACACATTACCCGCTGGAAAAGGAACTGATTTCCAGATATCTTCCGCATGCGGCGTTCTGGGATCCAGCGGAAATCACTGTAGAAGAAGGCATGAACCTGCTGAAATCGGGCCATCAGCTGGCGGGAACACCGCAGCCGGATCAGTTCTGTTTTACCGCATCGGGCGGAACGGCCGATACTCTTGTTAAAAGTATTTTTGGCAGTGCGGCACATGCTGAAACGGTGGACACTGGAGAATAACCTATGATCTATACGATTCTTGAAACCATAGCGGCGTCGCTGTTCCTCATATGCATGGGATTTATCGCCTACTGGATTTTTCGCTGGGTTCAGGGGGACTGTGAGTTTCGCGTCGTTACGCGAAGACAGTCACGGGCTGTGGCAGAGAGTCTGTCGCACACGCAGGCCGTCCTTTCCTTTACGGTGCCTGTCATCAATGAAGGGAAGCAGAAGGGTATCCTTATGGATGTCATAGCCCGTGCCTGCCTTCCGGCGGAGCAGTATGATGCGCTGCAGGTATATGCTCAGGTTACCGATCAGAGACATCCGCGGACGGATGGCTACTGGAAGGCCATAACGGTGCATAAGGGGCGAATGGTAGGGCTCCGCATAGTAGTGACGCTGAAAAGCGTCACCAGAGATGTAATAAGAAACTGTGAAAGAATCCCTGATGTTCCGATAGATATCATTTATCAGGCCATGGGCCGCGGAGAATGGTATTACGCCAAGGACAGAGTCTATCTGACTGGCGCGGATATCCGGAATGCGCTGCATGAGTACAGAGGAGGCCGATGGTAATGGCAGAACTGATGGTTGTACCGGTAAGTACGTCTGTGCTTACACCGGCGGATACATGGGAGACCATCATTTCATCCTGTGTGGGGACGGTTCATCCAGGGGATGTAATCTGCCTTACCGGAGAAGCGGCAGCGATTACGCAGAACCGGTATATACGTCCAGAGGAAATGCAGCCTGGATTTCTGGAGCGGTTTTTCTTCCGTCTTCTGCCGGAAGATGATCCATTCAGCAATCTGTACATTATGGCCTCCGCTATGGAAACGGCCGGGAAATGGAAAACCCTGATATGGCACATTCTGGGGCGTCTTTGCGCTCTGGCCGGTTATGAGGATATATTCTTTATCCATTGTCCGGAGGCGGATTTTTCCAGCGCCGTGGCGGAATCCATGCCGCCTTATGATAAATGCATTATCTACAGGCCGCTTGGCGTGAAAAAGCTATGTGAAGAAATAGCCGCCCGCACGGGAGCCTATGGCGCGGTTATAGTGGAAACCAGAGAATGGAAAAAAGTAACTATTCTGGGGATCAGCCGGAAGGTTTCTGCCAGAAAGGCAGCACATATCCTGGCTAAAGCCCCATTCTCTTCAGGGAAACAGCATATCCCCATGGCCATCATAAGAAATTACGTACAGGGATAAAAAAACAGGGAATGATGAAATATCAGATTCATCATTCCCTGTTTTTGAATGGACAGGCAATAAAAAACCGGTAAATACCGGTTTTTTATCTGCAGATTATAAAGATCTGTCAACTTTTCCAGAACGAAGGCAGCGGGTGCAGACATTCAGTCTTGTTACCTTGCCATCAACCTTAGCACGAACTCTCTGAATGTTCGGTTTCCAGGTTCTCTTGGTCTTCAGATGAGAGTGGGATACGTTCATACCGGTTGTGGTCTTCTTCCCGCAGATTTCACAATAATTAGCCATGTTCTACACCTCCTTGCGCTTCCGCGATTGCAACATTCATAATATAGCATAAAATACTTGCACTGGCAAGCGTTTGTGTTTGCTTTATCAGTAGAATTATAATATAAAGAATCAGAAGATAAGTCAAGATATTTAATTTTCTACAGGGATGGGGACTTTTTTTATATAATAATGCCCTGTGTATTCTTAACAGGAGAATCCTATGGAATTAAAAGACAAGGTGACAGCGGTTAAGGGCGTGGGGCCTAAGATGGAAGAAAAGCTGGGCCGTCTGGGAATCCATACAGTGGAAGATCTGATTTCTTATTTTCCAAGGAAATATCAGGACTGGACGAATATCACCCCCATGGATGCGCTGGATACAGAAGATGAACACGTGGTATACGGGCGTATAGTGGATGTGCGGGAGGTGAGACCCAGACCGCGGCTCTCTATTATAACCGTGGTACTTACCGACGGGCGGGGGGCTGTTAACCTGACCTATTTCAATCAGCCATGGAAACGTCAGGCATTTGACCGGGGACAGGGAATACTTGCCTATGGCAAAGTGGAGTATGTCTACGGAAAATATCAGATGTCCAATGCGGAAACCATATCGGCCAGGCCGGAAGAAATCCAGTCCCTGAAAAAACTGGTTCCGGTATATCCGCTGACTGAAGGTATACGGTTGCAGCAGATGCAGAAAATGATAGCCTATGCTTTACAGCATATGGATACGATAGAGGAAAATCTTCCTTCCCGGGTGAGGATGAAATACCATCTTATGGAAAGGAAAGAAGCGGTTTATGCCATGCATTTCCCGCGAAGCTGGGAAGAACAGAAACGGGCCCGGTACCGTCTGGCCTTTGAGGAGCTGTTCTTTATGCAGGCTGGCATATGGCTCCTCCGGAAGAAAAGGGAACAGGGACATACAGGCATCAAATGCTCGCCGGATGGAAAGCTGATGCTGTCGGTGATGAAGAATATTCCTTTTGAGCTCACGGATGATCAGAAACAGGTCCTTGTGGATATAGAAAGCGATATGGAAGGGTTTGTGCCCATGCAGCGGCTTATACAGGGGGATGTAGGCAGCGGAAAAACAGTCATTGCTGCACTCGCACTGGCCAAAATTGTTGAAAACGGATATCAGGGAGCATTGATGGCGCCGACAGAAATTCTGGCGGCACAACATTATAAGACCCTGTCGGAACTGTATGATGGGACAGGTATACGCACAGAACTGCTGATCGGGCAGACCCGGGCATCGGAGAAAAAGGAAATCCTTTCCCGTCTGGCCAGCGGGGAAATCGATATCTTGGTCGGTACGCATTCTCTGATAGAAGATCCGGTGGAATTCGCACATCTGGGGATGGTAGTCACAGATGAACAGCATCGGTTTGGCGTAAAACAGAGAGAACGGCTGGAGACTAAAGGGGATAATCCACATATACTGGTCATGACCGCTACACCGATTCCCCGGACTATGGCCTTATCCGTGTATGGAGATTTGGATGTGTCATCCATCCGGCATCTACCGCCGGGAAGACAACCGGTGGGGACATATGCAGTTGGGAAAAATATGCTGGCGCGTATTTACCGGTTTATGAAAAAGGAAATGAATATGGGGCACCAGGTATACGTGGTCTGCCCGCTTGTGGAGGAAAGTGAAAAGGCGGATCTGGCAGCGGCAGTTTCTGTGTATGAGGAACTCTGGACGAAGCAATTTCCGGAATTCTGCCTGGGGCTTGTGCATGGACAGATGAAAGCCAGAGAAAAAGATGAGGTAACGGAAGCCTTTGTACAGGGCAAAATTCAGATGCTGGTGGCAACCAGTGTAATTGAAGTAGGGGTTAATGTACCGAATGCCACCATCATGTTTATATATGGTGCTGACCGATTTGGTCTGTCGCAGCTTCATCAGCTGCGTGGACGGGTAGGGCGTGGCAAGGCTAAATCTTACTGTATCCTGTATTCTGACAATACCAGCGAAGCCGCGGAATTCCGTCTGTCCCTCATGACGAAGATACAGGATGGATTTACTCTGGCGGAAAAAGACCTGCTTCTGCGCGGCAGCGGAGAATTCTTTGGTACCAGGCAACATGGTATGGACGATCTTAAGGTAGCGAATGTAATCAGAGATCTGCCCATCCTGGAAGAGGCACGGAAAGCCGCCAGGGAAGAAATCAGCCATGGGCTGGACGTAAAGGAAGAACTGGCCCGTCGTTTTCATGGGGAATTCTTCTCAAGGATATATCATTGATGATTAATCGGAGGGCAGCAGATTTATGCATTCAGATTCTGTGTTATGATATAATAAGTGAATTGTAAAACGTAATTTCTGTTGTAATGCTGCCTGTTTTGTTTTAAAATGATAAACAGGCATTTTATGACGTAATAACACAGAATGTCTGATTTTTGTTGCCTGTAGAAGACAGAAATCAGCACAGAACAGCAGGATTGACTTTATTGTAGTAAACTTTATCGTAGTAAGAGAAGGATTTATATCTTTGAAGGATGCACCGGACCTTACGATAAAATAGTATATGTAGTGTTGAATACAGACTGATTACTGTATATTGATATAAAAGGACTTATGGACAAAAAACAATTGTATTCCATTCATGAAGTTATGGGGGTTCCCATAGCGGCTTTGCGTATGAGTGATGCCGTTCAGGCATGTGTCGCCTTTATGCAGGAGCCGGGAGTTCATCTCGTGGCTACGGCTAATGCGGAAATGATTATGCTTGCACAGCGGGATCCTGAACTGGCTCATGTGCTCAGGGATGCTGAGCTCGTAGTTCCTGATGGAGCCGGTGTACTCTGGGCAGGGGAAAAACTGGGATTCCGTTTTCCTGAAAGAGTAACAGGAGCCGATCTGGCACATGAACTGTTACTGCAGTCCGGAACGCATGACTGGCCTGTATATTTCCTGGGAGGAGCTCCAGGTGTTGCGGAAAAGGCGGCCCGCCATTTTTCTGCGCAGTATGGGGATTTCCCTGTGGCAGGCATTCATGACGGATATTTTGATGACATTGAAGAAGCAAGAATAATAAAACAGATTCGGGACAGTGGAGCCAGACTGCTGCTGGTAGGCATGGGGGTTCCCAAGCAGGAAAAGTGGATCTATGCCCATAAACAGGAATTAGGAAATCTGGTTGCTGTAGGAATTGGCGGCGTCTTCGATGTCATGGCAGGAAATTTAAAACGTGCGCCTCTGTGGATGCAGAAACATCGGCTGGAATGGGCGTACCGGCTGTATTTACAGCCCAGTCGTATTGGACGTATGCTTGCCATTCCTAAATTTATGGTGGCTGTCAGAAAATGGAAAAGGGAGACGAGAGGTTAAATGCTGAAAAAACCGTTAATCCTACATGAGGGATATCCCTTTATTGCCGGAGCTCTGTTGATTGCCGTTATTCTGGCATGGGCCGGACATATATATGTGGCAGTAATCCCTTTTGTTCTGTCATGTTACTTTACATTCTTTTTCAGATGTCCTGACCGGAATAACCGTATTCCTGAAGGAGAGGATATTCTGGTTTCTCCTTCCGATGGTACCGTAATGGCAGTAGAGAAGGATATACAGGAAGATACGTTCCTTGGACAGAAATGTCATAAGATTACAATCTTTCTGTCATTGTTCAATGTACATGTAAACCGTGCGCCTATGGAAGGCCGGATTCAATATCAGTCCTATACACAGGGGCGTTTTCTTCCAGCGTATAAAGATACCGTGGGATTTGAAAACGAAAGAGGAGCCATTGGTATTGAAGGAAAACACCGGTCAATTCTTGTTATTCTTATAGCCGGAATTCTGGCGCGCCGGGTGGTATCCTGGAAGAATCTGGGGGACACGGTGAAAAAAGGGGAACTGTATGGGATGATTAAGTTTGGATCCTGTACTGAAATATATATTCCTGGGGATGTTGATATTTGTGTCAGAGAAGGCGATGTCCTTCGCGGTGGATTGTCAGTGATTGGGAGGCTCAAGTAATTGAATAAATCATGGATTGCTAACGGTGTAACCGCTCTTAATGGTTTTTTTGGCGGATTAAGTATGATGTTTTCTCTGAACGGAGATTTTAATACAGCCGCTGCCTGCATTGTGGCAGCCGTTGTCGCTGATGCTCTGGATGGAAGGACAGCCAGAGCCCTGGGGACAGCAGGTCCGCTGGGAGTGGAACTGGATTCCCTTTGCGATGATATCTCCTTTGGCATCGGAGCTGGTGTGCTTATTTACGCATATCAGCTTCACAACCTGGGAATCTGGGGAATGATGGCCTGTGCGCTTCTTGGTACGCTTTGTGCATTTCGACTGGCCAGATTCAACGTAAAGAGCGATGTGGTACATGGGTATTTTGAAGGACTTCCCTGCCCGACCACCGGAGTTATCATTGCTTCTTACGTCATGAGCGGTGTCCGTATCTGGGACTGGCTGGCCTGTGCATTCGTTGTACTGCTGGCATTCCTTATGGTCAGTGAGGTACACTACCCGGACAATAAAGGGGCCAGTGCTGATCAGCTGCATGCGAAGGCACTCTTCATATGTCTTGCCATAGCAGCCATCTGCATTATCCTGGAATGGACAACATGGGCAGCAGCTATTTGTGCAGGCTATATCCTATTTGGTATGTTGAATACCTATATGAATAAGAGAAAGATGCAGCGTCGTGCAAACAGGCGCAGAAGACAGATCAGAGAAAAATACGAAGAGGAGTAACGATGTCTCATTATTTGGATTTAGTCATGATTCCCGCTCAGCTGGTCATTGCATTCTTTACAGTGTATTATTTTATAATCGCTGTAGCCGGCATGTGGCATAGAAAAGAGAAGAATCTGGCTGCACCAAAAAATAAATTCGCCATAGTCATTCCCGCCCATAATGAACGTATGGTTGTCGGGGATTTACTGGACAATTTAAAATTGCTCAAATATCCGAAAGAACTGTGTGACATATATGTCATAGCGGATAACTGTACGGATGATACGGCTAAGATTGCTGCCAGTCATGGGGCGAATGTCCTTGTCCGCTTTAACAAAGAGGAAGTAGGGAAGGGGTATGCCATGGACTGGGCATTTCCCCAGATTTTCGCATTGAACAAAGGGTACGACGCGTTTTGTGTGTTTGATGCGGATAATCTGGTACACCTGGATTTTCTTTCCGTTATGAATAACCGTCTGGAAAAGGGGCAGAAAATCATGCAGGGGTACCTGTCGGCAAAGAATCCAACCGATACCTGGGTATCCGGAACATTTGCCATTGCTTTCTGGACTATTAACCATCTGTGGCATCTGGGCAAATACAATCTTGGACTCTCTACCGCGCTTGGCGGTACCGGGATGTGTATTGCCGCTGATGTAATCCGGAAATATGGATGGGGATGCGACTGTCTGACAGAAGATATGGAATTTTCCATGAAGTGTCTTACTCATGGAATTCGTACATGCTGGGCCCATGATGCGATTGTGTATGATGAAAAACCATTAACCTTTATGGCTTCATGGAGACAGCGCAAACGCTGGGCACAGGGGCAGTTTGACTGTGCGGAACGATATATTCCCCGTCTGTTCAAGGCAGCGATTCAAAAAAAGAGTTTCATGATTCTCGATGGGATTATGCAGCTTCTGCAGAATTACTTTCTGCTGTTTTCTACCGCTGTGGGGATTATGACCTATATCAACATATTCCATCCATGCTTTACCATGATTTTGTACAATGACGTACTGGTGCCGCGGCAGTTCTGGACTGTTATTGGTACTATCCAGTATATGCTTCCGCTTATTGTGCTCCTTCAGATTGAAGTACCACTCAAGATCTGGTTTTACTGGCTCTTATATCCACTGTTTATGTATTCATGGATTCCGGTAACTTTCCTGGGATATCTGGACAGACATAAGAAAGGGTGGGTACATACCATTCATACGAGAAGTATGCATTTTGAACAGGCATCTTTGACCCGAAAGAAGGAAATAGACAGGTGAAAAGAATACATATCCTTATGACCAATGATGACGGATATGATGCGCCAGGGATTAAGGCCCTGGCGCTTGCTGTATCCGATTATGCCCGTGTGACTGTAGTGGCGCCGGACCGTCAGCGCAGCTCCTGCTCCAGCGGGCTCACACTCCGGCAGTTTCTTTCATGCCGTGAAGAAATGGGCTATGGGGAGCATATCCGCGTGTTTTCTGTGAGGGGAATGCCTGCAGACTGCTGTAAACTGGCACTGGATGGGATTCTGGCCCATGATATGCCGGACCTGATAGTATCCGGAGCCAACGATGGATTTAATATTGGCAGCGACTGTCTGTACAGTGGTACGGTAGCGGGGGCTATGGAAGGCTGTATGAATTCCATTCCATCAATAGCGGTTTCAGTTGAGCATACTGGGGACCTTTCCTTTTTCCACAAAGCAGCAGCTTTTTCTTCCCAACTGATTTACAAGTTGTTTGTTCTGGGACATGCCAGAGGTATCTATAATCTGAATATTCCGGCCGATGCAGAATTTTCAGCGGAAAATGTCCGGATAACCCGACTGGGGCTGCAGATTTATAAAAATGTGATAAAGAAGATAACAGATAATGAGGGGAATCCAGGTTACTGGATTGGCGGGGAACCAGTTTTTGCTGAAGAATCGGCAGATACTGATTCATACTGGATTCGTCAGGGGAAAATCACACTGACTCCAATTACCTGGGACATGACAGATAGAAATCTGCTCGATAAAACATCAAAAATCATCAGCCATTCGGTTGACTGAATACCTATATAATGGTAAAATTAGTCTTATCAGTATACGCCGGAGTGACGGAATTGGCAGACGTAGCAGACTCAAAATCTGCCGATAGCAATATCGTGTGGGTTCAAGTCCCACCTCCGGCACCAATATCAAAAGCACGATGAAATCTGAAATATCAGATTATCGTGCTTTTTTTGTTTTGCTCTTATTCCGGTGGGACTTCATGCGCTTTTGACTACAGGTTATTTTTCCTTTGTTTTGTCATTTTTCTTTATCGTTTACCGGCGCACTGTCAGTCACCGGTCAGTTTGCTTCATAAAAACCGTAAAGCTAAAACTTAAGCAAAGGGCCCATGCCATGAAATTGACAGGGCTCTTTATGATGGGGGGAATATCCTGGATAATGTGGTAAGAAAACAGATGCTTCCCAGTATCTTCAGCATATGGTGAACCTCTCCCTGTGTTCTGATTTGAGCAAAAATTATGGTATTGTCCTGCATGAGCCGGTAAAGACGTTAAATATCTGATGGCACAGAGCGCTGAAGACATATCGACAATGATTATCCGGACTAATTAGTTGTATATGCATTTGGGGAACCGCAGATAGCAAGGAATCGCTTTTTGATGGGAATTGAGGAAGTGAGGGTTCATTCCACCTGATGGGAGTTTTTCTGGACATTTCACCTGTTAAGATAATTATAGAGGGGAAGATAAACGAGAGAAACGGGAAAACGAGTCATAAAGGTTGGGAAAGGATGGCTGCTCATGGAATCTAATGATGTGATGACGCTGGAAGAAGCAGCTGAGCGATGGAAAAAGACGTCCGATGCCCTGAGACAGAATTGCCTGGGGCGGGTTAAAAACGGATTCCGGAAAGGGGAGTATAGAAAATCAGGCAGAGTCTGGCTGGTTACACGGGCAGGGATGGAACGAGTATATGGGAAAGAGATAAAGGGAAAATAATATGGCAGATGAAAGGCCGCCAAGGAGGTCATCGGAGTTGACACTGCCGTATATCTGTTTCTATAATTAAAATAATTTCAATATGAAAGTAGGGATTATATGAATATAGATCAGATAGTTAATCAGGCAGAGCCGGAATTAATTGCCTTTCGAAGGCATTTTCATGAATATCCTGAATTGTCACAACAGGAATTCAATACGCTGGATTTTATAAAGCAGAAACTGGAATCCTGGGGAATTTCCTGTACTCAGGTTCCCAAGGGAGGAATTTTTGGCGTACTGGATAGCGGGAAGCCGGGAATTACCGTGCTGATGAGGGCTGATGTAGATGCCTTGCCTGTAGAGGAAAACAAAAAAAACCTCTCAACCGCCAGGTGCTGCATATCCCAGCATAAAGGGGTCATGCATGCCTGCGGTCATGATGGACACATGGCCATGCTTCTTACGGAGGCCCATATATTGGCCAGCCATAAGGAAGAATGGGATGGGAAGATTATCTTTATGTTTGAACAGGCAGAAGAAATGGGGAAACGCGGAATCGTACCACTGATGAACTATCTGGCGGATAACCATATTCATGTGGATACCTGTTTTGGTACACATGTCCTATGGTGCCTTCCTGCAGGGAAAGTTGCTATTCTGGACGGGGCGGCCATGGCGGGTGCCTTTTTCTTTAAGGTGAAGATTCATGGGCAGGGGGGACATGGATCACGACCGGATCAGGCATGCAGTCCTATTGAAGCCTTTATTTCGTTCGCTGCGGAAATCAGAAATTATCGGATGCTTCATGTGGATCCCGCACATAATTTTACTTTTTCTCTGGGGATGGTACAGGCAGGTGATACACCCAATGTTATCCCATCAGAACTGACTTTTGCAGGGACTGCCAGAGTGCTGGATAATGAGGATGGTCTGAAGTTCAGAAAAGCATTTTTTGAACGGTTAAATGATTTCTGTTCCCTTTATGGATGCTCGGCTGAAATTCTTACCGATCAGTATTATCCGGTAACGGTTAATTACACGCCTTGTGTAACACTGGCGCGGCGAGCCATATATTCTGCTTTTGGAAATTCCTGTATGGACAATGCGATTTTGCCATGGATGGCCTCCGAACCCTTTTCTGCCACAGAATCCTTATACCCGGGAGTGTTTTTCTTCACCGGGATTCAGAACCTTGAAAAAGGATGTGGTGCTCCACATCATACAGACCGGTTTGATATAGATGAAAAAGGACTGACTGCCGGAGTTAAATGCGCATTAGCCTATATCCTTGTTCTGCTTCGGGAAAAGCCTGATTTTAAAGGATTCACCCCTGGAGACAGGAAGAGCATACTTCAGCTAATGTAAACAAAATAAAAATAACAACAGAACCCGGATATTCCTGTAAAAGGGAATATCCGGATTTTACATTAAGAACCTTTGCCAGGCGAATACTCGAAAGGTGTAGATAATATATGTTACAATATTATGATAAAACCTGATTTTATATTTAACTGGGAGGATTAAAATAAATGACTTCATTTGCAGCTCTTGGTGTTATTCCTGCACTTACCGAAGTACTGAACAAACAGGGGATAAAAGTTGCTACTCCTGTACAGGAAAAAGCCATTCCTGCCATATTTAAAGGGAGAGATGTAATAGCCAAATCTCAGACCGGCACAGGAAAGACACTGGCCTATCTTCTTCCTCTCGTGCAGCGTATCCAGACGGAACGGGACGAAGTACAGGCGCTGATTCTGACGCCGACCCGTGAATTGTCCAAACAGGTCTTTGATGTGTTGAAATCGCTGGCTTCCGTACGTGGGGTGGACGCGGCTGATGTCATTGGCGGACGTACAATCGAAAATCAGATTCAGAAGCTGAAGAGAAATCCACATGTTATCATTGGTACTCCGGGAAGGCTGCTGGATCATATCCGTCGCCGTACATTGGATCTGAGCGCCGTAAAAATGGTTATACTGGATGAAGCGGATCAGATGCTGGCTGCCGGATTCAGAGAAGATATCGAAGCCCTGGTGGATCAGACTCCTAAAAAACGCCAGTTCATCCTGCTGTCCGCTACCATGACGGAGGATACTGTCCGTCTGGCGCGGAAATACATGACCAATCCGGAGCGTATTGACGTGGCAGAAAAGGAAACGGCGTCCACAGTAGAACAGCGGATTTATGAAACGACAAAGGAACATAAGCTTCCTCTGCTGATCAGACATCTGAAAGAAATGAATCCGTTTATGAGTGTTGTTTTCTGCAATACAAAGGATGAAGCCCATCGTCTGGCTGAACGTCTGGCTGAAGAAACGGATATTGTGGTGGAAGAACTCCATGGGGATATGAGCCAGGGACAGAGAAACCAGGTAATACGCCGCTTTGAAAAAATGGAAATCCAGGTACTGGTGGCATCTGATGTGGCAGCCAGAGGTCTGGATGTCGAGGGGATTACCCATGTCTTTAATTTTGGGATTCCAAGAAATCTCGAATATTATGTTCACCGTATCGGAAGAACCGGCAGAGCGGGTACACATGGTATCGCTATTACCTATGTTACCCCGGAAGACGGAGCACTTCTCCGACGTCTGGAAAAATCGATTCATGAAACCATAACCCGTTATGATGAAAAAGGCCGCATAAGACGTGTACGACAGGCACGCCCGAAGAAAAAAGTAGTGGTACCTGGAATGTATAAACCTACTAAGAAAAAGGAACATAAGGCACTGGGACACAGAGGCCGGGATATGCGTAAACGTGTAAAGAAGGACAAGACACAGCCTCAGGGTCGTCGTGGCAGAAGAGGATAATTGAAAAGGGGTTGGGAATTCATGGAAAATAAATATGTTGAATTCGCAAAGCTGGTAGCATTATTTCTGGCGGTCGTATTGCCGGTTCCGGTTATCGGGTATATTATTCATACTCCGGCATCGATTACCATATCGTATTTGAGCTTTGTTATTATCGGGCTGGTATTCCCTTTCTTCTGGTATATGGCGCAGAAAAAGGGGTTTGGACAGGAATACAGAGCCTATCGGTCAGTGGCACATGTTGTCCTGTGGATTGCATGTCTTCCGCTGCTGACTGCCGTTCTGTGGTACTATCTTCCGCAGATGGAACTTTCTTGGCGGCATGTCGGCTACTGGCTGGTTATTCCGGCTGTCCTGCTGATGACGGTCTATTTGGCCATCATTACCGCACTGGATCATTATGCGGTTTCTGTATATGCCCGTCTTATGGAAGCTCATAGGGAATTCCTGCGTATCTGGATGGCATGTACGTTCCTGATAGGTAGCATTCCGGGAATGGCCATTCTCAGCTTTTTTGGCCTGTATGCCCTGGGAGGCGGCGGAATTGATCCCGTATCCGGTGCTTATATCCTTATGTCACTCATGTGGTATGTGCTTTATATCAAGATTTTTATTGCCATGCTGGTTATGGGCGTATACCTGTTCTTTGCATTAAACGGGTCAAAACCATACAGGGCCACACAGGTTATCTTTACGGCTTCTATATGGCTCATCCTTATGTTTATTCCGTTTGTTATCTCTATCCGCATGCCATGGGAAGGAAACTGGAGAGCCTATCTGGATCCGGCTTACTTCTCTATGTTCCCATTTATTTCGGATATGTGGGTCCTGGCCCTTGCACTCTGGAGCGGTCAGAAGATAACACAATGGATTTTTTCTGCCAAAGACGGAGATAAGGCAATATCCGGGCAGGATAAAAAATAAAATATGATATTTAGGACAGATGAAAGACTCATATCTGCCGGTATCCCTGGTGAACCGGACAATGAGGATAGCCGTTTGTTCTGGTTCGACCTGCATCCGGAAGGAGCAGGAACGGAGGCATTATGGGAAAAGTAAATAGTGTAAACAGAAGTTTTATGAGTGTAAGACAGCTTTCTACAGCAGGTCTTCTTGTAGGGATTACTATATTTCTGGGCATATCCGGATATGGTTTTATTCCGCTTTTTGCAGTAAATGCAACCATACTTCATATTCCAACGATTATTGGCGCTATGGCGGCAGGGCCTAAGGTCGGAGCCATGACCGGATTTTTCTTCGGCATGTTCTCTTTTATTCAGGCTTTTCGCTCACCCGCTGTGATGATGCAGTTCGCGTCTTCATATAATCCATTGTATACATTGATTATATGTGTAGTGCCCCGGGTGGCTATAGGCTGGATTGCCTGGAAATTATTCCGGATACTTCCCGGTAAGTTGGCTGTGAGGGCAGGAGGCGCTGCAGTAATAACCACATTTCTTCATACCGTGATGTTTCTATCATTGTTTTACCTTCTGGTGGGGGTGCCGTTTGCGGAGCATCAGGGAGTGTCTCCTGTGGCTGTAGCCGAGATGCTGGCAGGTATTGCCGGAGCTAATGGTATACCGGAAGCGATAGTTGCCGGGGTAATTACAGCACCTATCCTTTCCGCACTGTACAGGATAGGAAATCGTTAACGTTATATGAAATGAAAAACAGAGTGCAATAAAAAAAGGCCTGATGGCCTTTTTTTATTGCACTCTGTTACATTTCAGCCGCGCCGCGAAGACGGTCATCACATTTGGCGATAACATCGTCCGCATTGACTCCGGCCTTGCTGCACATTTCACCGATGGTGGTCTTCATGTCTGAAGGCATATCCAGGGCGAAGGACTGGAGTACAGCGAGAAGCTGCGGATATAAAGTCAGGATATCTTCGATAGGGGTGTCTTCAGAGATTACCTTCTTGTGATACTTATCAGCAATGTATTCATTCATTTCGCCAATGATTTCGAATACATCCAGTCCGTGGCTCTGTGCGCCCTGCCAGATGCTTTCATCATAGGAAACGAAACAGCCGACACAGGACATGCCGTATTCCATAAGGAAAGGAGCCATATCCGGATATACCTCAATAACCTGCATGATGTTGTGTTCCGGACGGACAAAATCCCCTTCCTTCAGAGGAAGTGAATTTCCATAGGAATCGTCTGCCATAGTATTGGCAGGGGAAGAATTGCCGGCATCCATGGCGTTGCCCAGTACAGCATCACGGAATGCATCAAATCCCATTTCATGAATAAAATCCTCAAGAGGCTGGAACTGTTCATGGTTGAGATAGTAGGTGCAGGCTTTGACCATAATCTGCAAAGCATCTCCCGGGAACTGAGCAAAGGCAAAAAATGTCTTTTTGCCTACATACACATCCCAACCGTCGGACATGCCGATACTGTGAATCGGCAGAGGAGCCTGGATGGTGCAGGTAAGGATACAGGATGGCCAGGAACCGAATGCAGAAAGACCTAAGGTCGGGAGCAGTTTGGGAATATCTTCCGCTGTGAGTCCACCTATGGTTGGGCGGTGTTTCTGATCCAGAGAAAAGGAGCCATGGTAAAGTGCAGCCGTCTCCTTCATCTTCTGTGTAAAGTCCTGACGCCCTTCATCAATGTCAGGAATAAAATCAATAACTATGGAAAAGCTCAGATTATCAGCAGTCATTGCAATCTCCTTACTCAAATAAAGATGACTAATATAGTGTAGATTAAATGTACAATTCATTATAGCAAATGAACAGCTGTCCATAAAGCGGAATTTATAAAGAATTTCAGGAGATGAGGATATAGAAGGGAATTTTAGAAAAGGAGCGTGGGAACATTCGCCTGGAATTCTCGAAATGGAACAAAGGTGATAAAATAAGATTAAAGTAATTGGATATAATGCGTTCACAGAAAGAAGAGATACTATGCATCGATTCAGAAGGATAGCGGGAAGTGCAGTGCTTGCGGCTGCATTGATTACCGGAGGTATGGCGGCAGCAACACCAGTCGAAGTAGCTGCGGCCAGCACTACGGAAAAGCTCATTTACGGGGCGGCGGCGCTTTTGCTGGTATCCCAGTACTATTCTAAGCTGGATGATCAGGGACAGGCGCAGTTTTATGAACAATGCAGGCGGCAGACCGGGGTGGACGAGAATCCAGCGGATAATAACCGGGTGCAGCGTATTTATCAGAGCCTGCGGGATACGGGAAGCGTTAAGCGTAATTACAAGGTTTATGTATCTCCTGATAAGGATTTTAATGCCTTCATGTCTCTTGGCGGGGTCATGTGTGTCAATAAGGGGGCACTAGATGTCCTGGACGATGATGAACTGGCCTATGTTATGGCACATGAACTGACACACGGGGAAAAACGTCATTCTGTAGCCGGGGTAAAGAAACAGGTAGGGTTGGTGACAGCTGTGGATATATATTTGTCAGACAATCCTTCACTGGGTGCGCTCCTTCTTGGCAATATAGCGGCTAATTACGTATCCAATGCGGTTTTTACAAAAGATCAGGAAAAACAGGCGGATGATATCGGATTCGACTATCTTGTAGATGCCGGTTATAATCCCGGGGCAGCGGCTGCTTCCATGCAGGTACTTTATAACAAGTATGGCAACTCTGCACCTTCCGGTATAAAGGCTGTTATAGCACCGGGAAATCATCCGGCAACATCCGACCGAATCAACAAGAATGTAAAACGCATGTATGAATATTCCAATCGGCATGTCAATGTTAAGGACGGATGGATTATAGTTAACGGAGATAAAACGTTCCAACCGGCCGCCAGAGGCAGATATACAAAGGAAGAACGGACCTATCTATCAGCCGGTAAACTGGCCCGGCTGTTCCATGAACATAAGGCAGGAGATATGGTTCTTTCGGGAAATAAAATCTCCTGCGGAGACACTACAGTGTACACCGTGTCCGGAACAGAAGATGGAAACAGCATAGTGGACTCCCTTAATAAGGCCATTGCAAAAAATCCGGGAACCGATGATAAGGATGTATGGAAGGATTCCCTGAAGAAGGCGGATACATCCAGTCAGAATAAAACAGCAAAAGCCACAGTGACCAGCAGAAAACAGCAGAAAGCTGATTGACCAGAACACAGCCGGTTTGTATCATAAGGGATGTGTATTTACACACTGACTTGGAAGGGGATACAAACAGGAAATGAAAAGACTGATGACATATGTTGCGGTGGTGGTTCTGCTGATACTGATATCAATTGGCGTGCTGGAGTATATCACTCCACCGCCGCCTCAGCCACCCAGATTTCCGGCTCCTCCGCCTGTGCATGGTACTTCAGCATCTCTGTTCTGGGCTAATCAGGATATAACACTGGCAGACAAAAACGGAGATCTGAAAATATATCCGGCAAGCACAACGAAGATGCTTACCTGCATTATCGCGCTGGAGGAAGGGCATGATAAACTGGAGCAGGAGGCGGTGATTACTCCTTTTGCGATGCATCAGGATGGAACCCTGGTAGGCATTACTCCAGCTAAGCCGATTACGCTGCATCAGTTGCTGTATGGCATGATGCTGGTTTCCGGAAATGATGCGGCGGTAGCGGCAGCGGAAACGACGGGCGGCAGCTACAGCCGGTTTATACAGATGATGAATGAAAAGGCGGAATCTATTGGTGCCCGTCATTCCCATTTTAATAATGCGAATGGACTCACCGATCCGAATCATTATTCCACAGCTAATGATATGGCCAGGATTGGGGCCTATGCCATGCGAAACCCGCAGTTCAGGGAAATCGTGGGCATGAAGACCTATCCGATGCGGTTTAAGGATGGTTCGACACGAATCATCCGTAATCGAAATGAATTCCTTGAAAGTGGATTTTCCGGCGCCAATGGCATAAAGACCGGGATGACGGATGCTGCGGGCAAATGTCTGGTGGCATCCGCTATACGGAATGGGAATCTTATGGTGGTCAGTGTATACAACGATAATGCGCGCTGGCAGGATGTACAAAGCTGGCTTACCTATGGTTTTACCTGTGCGGAAGCATGGGACCGCTATCAGAAGGAACTGAAGGCAGAACCAATAGTATTCAAATGGGTTAACCAGGTAATGGGCAGGGAACCAAATGAGGAGCAGACGAAGAAAGTCCAGAAGACCGAAGTATTCGGCCTATAAAGTGAGTATTGCCATTGTCATACTCCTGTTTATTCTGATACTTGCTCCAAGGGTGTATCAGGTCTATGAATTACATGAGCAGATTACACAGGCGGAGCTGAGGAAGGAACAGCTGGTAAAGGAGAAACAGGAGCTGGACATGAAGAAAAAGGAATTGAATGATTCCCGTGTCATAGAGGATAAGGCCAGACATGAACTGGGACTGGTAAAGCCTTCGGAAGTTCCCTATGTGCCGTAAGGCAGGGGCAGATTATCTTAAACTCGGTGATTTGCGAATACTCATGAAGTTTCGTATAATGATATAAATTATTTATTTTCAAGGAGGATATATTTTTTTCTCATGGCTTTAGAGGTCGGCAGCATCGTAGAAGGACAGGTTACAGGAATTGCCAGGTTTGGTGCTTTTGTGGAACTTCCTGAAAAAAAGACAGGCTTGGTCCACATATCTGAAATCGCAAATGAATTTGTAAGTGACATCAATGATTTTCTGAAGGTTAACGATAAAGTAAAGGTTAAGGTTCTTTCTGTTGATTCGAACGGAAAAATTGCACTTTCCATCAAACAGGCAATGAAAGACGAAAAAGGTACTGCTGCGAAGGGTCATGCCCATGAGCAGGACAATAAGGTACAGGCCCGGGGTCACAATCATCATGAACGGTTTTCACGCCATGGTGAATCAAAAGGTCAGAAATTCCATGGAGGATTCCAGGCGAGACGCCGCAATGATTCCGGCTCATTCGAAGACAAGCTGAATCGATTCCTGAAAGACAGCGATGAACGTCTGCTGGACTTAAAACGCAATGTGGAATCTAAACGTGGCGGACGTGGTTCCCGGTGGTCTGACTGATTATAAAATTCAGAGAACGGAAATATATCTGTTTATATTGCATATAAGGGGCTTACAGGGAAATGTTCATTCATTTTTCAGAGCCCCTTATTTACATCAGAAAGAAAGGTAGTGTGTTCTCCTGGTAAGGAGGAGTTATGAGACGCGCAATTATTGATATTGGAACCAATTCAGTTCGTTTGCTGGTGGCAGAAAGGCCAGATGGGGGCGAATGGAAAACGGTAACAAAGAAAGTCAACTCGACACGCCTTGGGGAAGGGATGGCCAATAATAAAGCACTGTCACTTGCAGCCAAGGAACGTACGCTGGCAGCTGTGAAGACTTTTGCCGATGAAGCCAGAAGCGCAGGGATTTCTGACCTTACTGCATATGGTACAGCTATTTTCCGGGATTCTCCGGAAGGTCCTGAATTTGCGAAAGCCATCAGTGAGAACATTAAGGCACCCATGCACATTCTGACTGGGAAGGAAGAGGCTTTTTACAGCTATATTGGAGCGGCCGGGACATCCGGTGCACTGACTGCTGTAGTGGATATTGGCGGGGGATCTACCGAAATCTGTATGGGCTTTGGTACCGACATAGGATTCCGAATCAGCTTTCCCCTGGGGTGTGTAAGGTGCACAGGACAGTTTGATGTAGTAGGAGCCAGAGGCATCGGGGAACTGAAGAAACACTGTTTTGAACTTTTCCCTCAGGCCGATGAGGTGGCCAGTGTTAAACGCTGGATTTTTGTGGGTGGTACGGCCACGTCCATTGCCGCTATGCTTCAGAAGCTGGATGTATATGATGCTTCCTGGGTTCAGGGATTTGTCCTTAAGCCGGAAGAAGTATCCGATCTGCTGAAGCAGCTTTTCAGTATGTCATATGAAGAAAGATGTCATATTCCGGGGCTCCGTCCGGAACGTGCCGATATTATTGTCGCCGGGGTAGCCATTCTGGATGCACTGATGGAATATTTTGCTATCCCTGAAGCAACGGTCAGTGACAGAGATCTGCAGGAAGGACTTCTGGATGCCGATCTGGTCAAGCCGGAATAAAGATTATGGAAAAAGAAGAATTTATCAGAAAGACCCTCCATTTTGCCCATGAACAGCACATGTGGCAAAATGGGGATCATATCCTCATTGCTGAGTCAGGCGGCCCGGACTCACTGGCGCTGTTACTGTTTCTGAAAAGCGTAGCCAGGGAAGAACAGCTTACACTGGGAGCCTGTTGTGTAAATCATCATCTGCGGCCGGAAGCGGAAGCGGAAACTGAATTTGTGGCGAAGGTATGTGCAGAACAGGGGATTGCCTGTTATATTCGACAGGCTTATGTAACAGAAGTTTCAGAGCAAACCGGGGAATCTATGGAAATGGCCGGGCGGCGTCTGCGTTATGAAGCCTTTGAAGAAATCTGCAGGAATGAAGGCTATAATCTGGTAGCGACGGCGCATCATGCCAACGATCAGGCGGAAACCGTCCTGTATCATCTGATTCGCGGTGCCGGACTGATGGGGCTGACAGGAATTCATCCCAGAAGGGGAACACGTATCCGCCCGTTTCTCTGGGCAACAAAGAAGCAGATTGGAGAATTTGTATCCCATTTTCCGCATGAACCCTGTCATGATATAACCAATGATATGGCCATTACGGCAAGAAATCATATCCGGCTGGAACTGCTTCCTGAGCTTGCTGGATATAATCCGTCAATTGTACAGGCTCTTTCCCGAACAGCGGAAATCTTACGGGAAGATGAGGAAGCCATGGAGCAGATGGCGGAAAAAATGGCAGAGGGCTGCGTAACTTCTGATGCAGCGGGTATGCCGGCTATCCTTGTTCCACAGTTCCGGAACTGTCATCTGGCTTTTCGAAGAAGAATAGTCAGGCTGGTCATGCAGAAGGTGCTGGATCGGCATGATCTGGGGGGCAGGACTATAGGGTATGATGGCATCGAAAAAGTACGGAAACTTATAGAAAACGGGCACACAGGACAAAGTACATCTTCCGCAGGTGTACTGGTAACGCTGGAACGTAATCAGGCCCGTTTTTCCTCTGGAGATACGCATTATCAGAAGGACGATGCTCCGGATACCTATATCCTGGAGCAGCAGATTCTGCATAAACGACCGGAAAACCTGAGAAAGAATCAGTTCCTGTTGGATAAGGATAAGGTGGGAACTGTGGTACTGCGTCATGGAACCCGGGATGAACTGTTTTATCCAAGGGGAATGAAAGGCAGCAAAAAACTGTTCAAGTGTATGCAGGATTTGAAAATACCGGCATCCAGAAGAAAATACTGGCCTTTGGCAGCGGATGCAGATCATATTTACTGGATCGGTGGTATGCGGGGAAGCCGGTTTGGCTTGCCTGATGAACATACAGAAACATTTTTATTATTGACGCTGAGGAGAAAAGCAAGATGATGGACAATCTTATGAAAGATATTCGCAAAGTGCTCATTACCAGAGAACAGCTGCAGAAAAGAGTAGCGGAAATGGGACAGGAAATTACCAGGGACTATCAGGGCAGGGATGTCGTGCTGGTTGGTATTCTTAAGGGGGCTATGCCATTTCTCTGTGACTTAATGCGTTGCATCGACCTTCCGGTGACACTGGATACCATGGTCGTTTCCAGTTACGGAGATAATACCGTTTCTTCCGGAAGCATCAATATCAAGAAGGATCTGGACAAGGATATCCGGGGGAAGCATGTCATTGTCGTGGAAGACATTATTGATACAGGTATTACCATGGATTCGCTGGTACCGCTTCTGAAAAAGAGAGGGGCGGCTTCTGTTGAACTGGCCATCTGCCTCAACAAAAAGGAAAGACGGGAACGAGACGTTTTCGTAAAATACATTGGTTTTGATATCCCGGATGAATTTATTGTGGGATATGGTTGTGATTACGCGGAAAAATACAGAAATCTTCCGGAAGTAGGAGTACTTAAGCCGGAAGTATATGTTCGTGGATAAATAATAAAATTCAGAAGAGAAGACACATCAGAACTGTTCAGGGGCTGATGTGTTTTCTCGCTTATGGCTGTAACTACCTGCTTATTCTGATTTATGGCAAGTCAGGGGGGAAAAAATGAATATTCTGCGTACCGGTGGAGGCACCGGGTCAGAGAACCGTCTGTCGTTTTATATCTTAAAGGAAAAGAAACCGCTGGCTCTGCTTACAATAACCGGTCTCATTTATAATCTGGGACTGACCGCCGGGCCATATTTTGAAGGGCAGCTTGTTCAGTGCCTGAAAAATATTTATGAAGGGAGCAGACACTGTATGATATGCTGCGCCTGGCTGGCCTGTATGTTGCGGTTATCTTAATGGTTCAGGCAGCGAGGGCGGCTAAACGTTTTTTTGTGCGTCGCTTTGCCAATGATATGAGCTGCAGCATGCGGCTGGTGCTTTATCACAGTCTTCTTGGGAAAACGGGGGAAGATTGCCGTGCGGAAAATACAGGGGAACTGATGACTAAGGCAATCAGCGATATAGATATCTGTACAGAAGGGGTCAGAAAATTCGCTACGGAATTATTTGATACCGGAGTGGTACTGATTGCTTACATAGCCTTTCTTATGGCCTATGATATACGTCTTACTTTTATTTCCTGTGCATTTATTCCATTGGCTTTCTTTGCAGCCAATAAGGTGAAACGCTGGGTTTCACAGGCGAGTCTGGCTGCACGGCAGAGTGAAGGAAGACTTACTTCTCAGGTGATGGACCGAATCAGTCATATGGACCTGTGGCGGCTGTGCGGCGATGAGGAAAGGCGCAATGTCGTTCTCGAACAGTATCTGAAGGACTATGAACGGACATCAGTTAAGTCTGGGCTGTGGGAAAATTCAATGCAGCCGCTTTACCGGATTATTGCCATTACCGGGGTACTTCCAGTATTTATTATCGGCAGCGGCTATGTCCATCAGAATATATGGGATGTAGCTGCATTTACAGCATTTATGGCCTGTTTTTTCAGACTAGCAGAGAAATCATCTCATGCAGCCAAACTGTTTAATGCCGTGCAGAAAGCACGGGTTTCCTGGCAGAGAGTAAAACCGCTGCTGAAGGCAGGTGCAGAAGACAGGCAGTGCAGGGCAGTGACAAAGGTACATGAGATTACAGCCGAAAATGTGGCACTTTACCGCGGAGATCGGAAGTTGTTTTCCCATTTGTCATTCCAGGCGAATCCAGGCGATCTAATCGCCATAGCCGGTCCGGTAGCCTCAGGAAAGAGCAGTATGGGGCAGATGATTGCCGGATGGCTTCCCTACCAGGGAAGTCTGAAAATTGATGGCCGTGAAATACGGGATATGGGAATGGGAACAACGAGAAATTATGTCAGTGTTATGGAACAGAAATCGGCATTTTTCTCCGGAACGATCAGAGATAATATTGCGGTCGGAGAGCCAGTGGATATCACTCCGTTTGTGCATATAGCCTGCCTGGAGGAAGATCTTGCCAGTCTGCCGGAAGGGCTGGATACACGGATTCTCGGAGATGGAACGCCTCTGTCAGGGGGACAGCAGCAGCGGGTAGCGCTGGCGCGTACCCTGGCGCAGGGAAGCCGGATCCTTGTGCTGGACGATCCGTTTGCTTCACTGGATGAAAAAACGGCGCTTCAGGTATTTGCCGGCATAAAGGAACTTTCCGGAAACCGGATTATATTCCTCATATCCCATCGGCTGGCGTTTTTCCCGGAATGTACGTCTGTGATATATCTGAAAGGGGAGACAGCTGTTCAGGGAACATTCACGGAAGTGTGCAGGAAATGTCCGGAACTGGAAGAACAGTATCAGATGCAGGAAGGAGGAAAGAGTTCTAATGAAACAGGCAGATAAAGAAAATAACCACATAAACTGGAAACTGTTTGCACAGTTCTTATCAACACATAAATGGGCCTGCGGATTGATGACAGCCCTTATCCTTCTGGCGTCTACAACGGTACTGATTCCACCCTGGGTTCTGGGACGATTTGTGGATCAGCTCTACATGCCGGGGCAGGCGTGGATGTGGGGAGCGGCCTGGCTGGCGGCGGGAATTCTGGCGGGTGTAGCAGAAAGCGGACAGAATAGTGTCATCATTGTCCTTGGGCAGAAGCTGATGCACTTTCTCAGAAGCCGTATGGCAGATAAACTCTCCCGACTGCCTTTTTCGTATTACACCGCGCACTCTTCCGGCGAGATAAGTTCCCATTTCCTCAATGATGTGGATGCGATCAATGTGCTGTTCACTGAAGGTATAGTAGCCCTGTCGGCCAATGCGTTAAAACTGCTGGCTATAATGCTGGTGATAGGGAGAACCAATGTATATCTGGCGCTGCTGCTCTGCGTAATACTTCCTTTCCTCTGGAAATTTACCAGAATCTGTCAGCAGAGCGTAAGAAAGGCACAGCTGAAACAGAGACGTGCCATTGCGGATGTGTTTTCCTGTCTTCCGGAAACGATTGCCATGCTTCCTGTCATTCAGAATCTGGGCATGGAATCGTTTATGGAAAACCGGTATGGAAAGATGATTGGCCGCAGTTTCCGGGCCATAGAAAGAACGAATTTCTTTGATTCGGTATATTCTCCCATAATCAAGATGGTTACGGCCTGCACCATTGTGGTGATGATGGTACTGGCAGCAGGGAATGTAACCGGGAATTATTTTCATCTGTCAGCCGGTCAGGCGGTATCCATGATTGCCTACATTCTGGCATTATTTTCACCGCTGGAAGCTCTGGGGATGGAAATCCAGTCCATACAGACCGCGGCAGCAGCGTTGGAACGGGTAACACAGTTTCTTGAACTCCCAGAGGAAAAACATATGCCGATTCCCGGAGGAAGTACGAAAGAAGTTCCGGAGGATGTGGCAGCCTGTGAATTCAGGCACGTATCTTTTGCATATGAAAAGGGGAACCCCATATTCAGGGATCTGAACTTTACCGTCCGGCAGGGTGATTATCTCATGATTCAGGGAAGAACCGGCTCAGGGAAAACGACACTGTTCAGACTGCTGACCGGACTTATCCAGCCAGACTTTGGGGAAATTCTTATGTATGGGCAATCTCTTGACTGTATGGACAGACAGAAGCGGAGAGCTCTGTTTGGCATTGTAGAGCAGAAATTTGAAAAAGTGGAAGGAACGCTCAGGGATCAGATCACGCTGCATCAGGGAGAGCCCTCCGGAGAGGATGATACCTGGATCTGGCATATACTTGAACAGGTGGGACTCGAGTCAAAGTTCAGACAGATTCCAGGTGGACTTGATGCTGAGGCCCAGGGGGCCGGGCTGTCCGATGGACAGTGGCAGCTTATGGGGCTGGCACGGGCATTGTATGGAAATCCACGGATACTTCTGCTGGATGAATTTACGGCTCACGTGGATACAAAGACAGAATGGATGCTGTATCAGACCTTGGCGAAGATGAAGGGGCAGTATACCTGCATTGTAATTTCCCACAGACATATGAATATGGACAATATGCATGTCCTTGAACTATGATTTCAGATACCTTACAGGGGTTTAGGGAATGATGGTGCCATTGATTGACGGATATTCCTATGATAGAATAGATTTTAACTTCTGTAAGTAATTCAAAAACCAAACAGTTAAATAAAATTGTTTAACTGTACTGTATGTATGAGGGGACATTCTCATAAAGCATCTGTTTATGGACAGAAAAGGAGGAAAAACTTGAATAAGTTTATCAAGAACGTGGCACTTTATGTCCTGCTGATTGTTATAGTGGTATCGATGTTCAATACCTTTATGGCACCGCAGCAGCAGCGTTCTGAAATCACTTATAGTGATTTTGTCACCCAGGTAAATAATAAGAATGTACAGTCTGTCGTTATGTCTGAAAATGCAGTAACAGGCAAATTAAAAGATGGGACGGAATTTTCTTCTTATCTTCCTAATGACAATGAAGCGCTGATCAACAAGATGACAGACAACAATGTTTCTGTTACGGTAAGACCGCCGGAACAGCCGTCCTGGTGGATGGGGCTGCTTTCTTCTGTGCTTCCAATCATCATCCTCGTTGGTGTATGGTTCTGGATCATGAACCAGACACAGGGAGGAGGCGGAAGAGTTATGAACTTTGGCAAATCCCGTGCCAAGATGACCGGGGAGGGCCATGTCAATGTTTCTTTTAAGGATGTAGCCGGAGAAGATGAAGCTAAGGAAGAACTGACAGAAGTGGTGGACTTCCTTAAAAATCCGAGCCGGTATACTGCTCTGGGAGCTAAGATACCGAAGGGGATCCTGCTGGTAGGGCCGCCAGGTACAGGTAAGACCCTGCTTGCCAAGGCCGTTGCCGGGGAAGCCAGAGTACCATTCTTCTCCATTTCCGGTTCTGATTTTGTGGAAATGTTTGTCGGCGTAGGGGCATCCCGTGTAAGAGACCTGTTTGCGCAGGCTAAGAAGAACGCTCCATGTATTGTGTTTATCGATGAAATTGATGCGGTAGGCCGTCAGCGTGGATCCGGTCTTGGCGGAGGCCATGATGAACGTGAACAGACATTGAATCAGCTGCTGGTAGAAATGGATGGATTCAGTGCCAATGAAGGAATCATTACTCTGGCGGCAACCAACCGACCGGATATTCTCGATCCGGCATTGCTCCGCCCGGGACGTTTTGACCGTCGTGTAGTTGTAGGCAGACCTGATCTGGCTGGCCGTGAAGCCATCCTCCGGGTACATGCAAGAAATAAACCGATGGATCCGAACGTTAACTTCAAAACCATTGCCAAGAAGGTGCCTGGGTTTACCGGGGCTGATCTGGCAAACCTGCTGAATGAAGCGGCTTTACTGGCGGCGCGTGCAAACAGAAGAGTCATTACCATGGCTGATCTGGAAGAAGCCAGTGAAAAGGTTGCCTATGGTCCGGAACGTAAGAGCCATAAGGTAAGTGAGCAGGAAAAGAAGCTTACAGCTTATCATGAATCAGGACATGCCATTATGGCTACGGTTCTCAAGGATGCAGATGATGTACACAAGGTAACCATCATTCCGAGAGGACAGGCCGGCGGGTATACCATGATGCTGCCGCGGGAAGAAATTAATTTCATCACCAAGGCTCAGCTTCTTGCGCAGGTTCGTGTGGCATTGGGCGGCCGTTGTGCTGAAAAGATTATATTCAATGAAATTTCCAGCGGGGCTTCCAATGATCTGCAGCAGGTAACCAACATTCTCCGTAAGATGGTTATGGAATGGGGGATGAGTGACCGTCTGGGACCGATGGTCTTTGGTGAACATCAGGAACAGATATTCCTTGGCAAGCAACTGGGCTCAGAAAGAAACTATGGGGAAACGGTAGCTACCATTATTGATGAAGAAATTCATAAATATCTGGATGAGGCATATAAGGATACAATGAGAATCCTTCAGGAAAACATTGAAGTCCTTCATGCTATGGCTAAGGCCCTCATGGAAGTGGAAACCATTAATCATGAACAGATTATGAATCTGTTTGCATATCATCAGCTGAATGCACCGGAACCTGAAACCACAGTTCAGGAAACTCCGGCTGAAACGGTTGAACAAAGCGAACCGGAAGAACATTAACCGGAAAAAAGGAGAGTCGGAAATCCGATTCTCCTTTTAACTGGAACAAGACAGATAACGACTGCATCGGGAGGACATAAAAAGATTTCCGGCGCTTGACTTTTGCACGAAATCTTAATATAATACTCCTTGTGAGATTTATCCGGAAACCACTAGCCCCGGAGGAAGGATAATCTTGCGGTCAGTATAAAACAGGAGGATTCAAGAATGAGAACCACATTTATGGCCAATTCTGGCAACATTACCAGAAAATGGTATGTCGTTGATGCTGAAGGTAAGACGCTTGGCCGTCTGGCTGCAGGAGTTGCAGAAATCCTTCGGGGAAAGAATAAAGTAACATTTACACCACACGTTGACACCGGTGACTATGTCATTGTTATCAACGCTGACAAGGTAGTTCTGACAGGCAAGAAGGAACAGACCAAGGTATACTTCCACTATACTGGATATGTTGGTGGAGACAGATACATGAAGGCTGGAGATGCTCTTCAGCAGAAGCCGGTTTGGGTTGTAGAACATGCAATCCGCGGCATGCTTCCGAAGAACAAGCTGGGTGACCAGATGTTCCGCAAGCTTCACGTATATGCAGGCGCTGAACATCCACATGCAGCTCAGCAGCCGGAAGAAATTAAGTTTGATATTCGCTAATAGCTGATACCAGAAGGGAAGGAATAATAAGATGGCAGAAGCAACATACTACGGCACAGGCCGCAGAAAAACATCCGTAGCCAGAGTCCGTCTGGTACCGGGACAGGGAAATATCGTAATCAATGGTCGTGAACTGAAAGATTACTTTGCTCTGAAGACCCTGGAATTGATTATTAAGCAGCCTCTCGAACTGACTGGCACAACCAATGCTTATGACGTTATTGCTAACGTTAAGGGCGGCGGCCGTACAGGTCAGGCAGGCGCTATCCGTCACGGCATCAGCCGCGCACTCCTCGAAGTGGATGGCGACTACAGAAAGGTTCTGAAGAGCGCTGGTCTTCTTACCCGCGACCCACGTATGGTTGAACGTAAGAAGTACGGTCTCAAGAAGGCAAGAAAGGCAAGCCAGTTCTCCAAGCGTTAATCTTTGGTTCTGGTTGGAAAGAGAGTACACTTTGTGTGCTCTCTTTTTTTTTGCTTCCATGGAGAGAAACGGCGGATAACGGATAAACTTGTACCTTTGGCTGCCGGGATTTTAAGCAGTAATTATAAAGCCTGACTTAAAATTAATGAATAGGATTGTTCAAAAAGTGTACATTTGTTGGCGTAAACAAAAAATAATAGTGCAATATCTTCTGACTTGGTATATAATCTAGTTAACTTTGAAGAAGGGAGGGATGGTATGAAGATTGTTCTGGCAACGCATAATCAGGGGAAAATCAGAGAATTCAGAAAGATATTTTCTGACATGGGGGTAGAAGCGGTTCCGATTTCTGAAATCGCAGATATTCCTGAACCTGAAGAAACAGGACATACATTTGAGGAAAATGCATTGCAGAAGGCCCGTTACTATGCAGGGAAGATACATATGCCCGTGTTATCGGATGATTCGGGTATTATTGCTCATGCTCTGGGCGATAGACCGGGAATTTATTCGGCAAGATTTGCCGGACAGCATGGGAATGACGAAGCGAATAATCGTAAACTTATCGAGGAACTTCAGGGATTTACCGGAGATGATCGAAAGGGACATTATGCATGTGCGATTGCACTCGCCTGGCCTGATGGCAGAAATATTACGGTAGAAGGCCGCTGCGAAGGCATCATCCGTGACTTCTATAAAGGAAATAATGGATTTGGCTATGATCCGCTGTTTTATATTCCGTCACTTGGCAAAACCATGGCCGAACTGACAATGGAGGAAAAGAACAAAATCAGCCACAGAGGCAAAGCACTGCGGGCACTCGTAAGTAAACTTGCATCGTTAAGGTTTGATTAGATTTCATTCTTACACTATAATTAAAGACTGGAATCAATTGTAGTGCGAGGACAAAAGCCAGTAAATGAATAACAACAAATTAAAGCTTTATGGATTTAACAACCTGACGAAGACATTAAGTTTCAATATGTATGATATCTGCTATGCGGCGACAGAAGAGGAAAGGAAAAGGTATCTGGCCTATATTGATGAAAAATACAGTGCTGCCAACCTTACCAAGATACTGCAGAACGTAGCCTCTATGATTGGTGCAAAGATACTGAATATTGCCCAGCAGGACTACGAGCCGCAGGGAGCCAGTGTTACCATTCTTATTGCAGAAGAAGAACTTCAGCATAATGAACGGCAGGATGTGGTTGCCCATATGGATAAAAGCCATATTACGGTGCACACCTATCCTGAAATGCATCCGCAGGATGGTATCTGTACATTCAGAGCCGATATTGATCTTTCTACCTGTGGAGAAATTTCTCCGTTAAACGCACTGAACTATCTTCTTAATGATTTTAAGGCCGAAATCGTGATTCTTGATTATCGGGTTCGTGGATTTACACGGGATATTTCCGGGAAAAAGATTTTCATCGATCACAAAATCAGTTCTATTCAGAACTATATTGATGCATCGATTAAGAATCGATATGACATGATTGATGTGAATGTATACCAGGAGAATATTTTCCATACCAAAATGATGCTTAAAGAGAATCAGAGGAATCTCAATGAATATCTTTTTGGAAGGACGGCAGAAGAAATGGATGATAAAGAAAAGAAAACCGTCTATCGTCTGCTGAAGCAGGAAATGAATGAAATATTTCATGGCAGAAATCTGCCGGCGTTAGAAGAGTAATTTTTGTTTTTTAGGAGGAAAATATGAATACCGACCAGCTTAAAAAAGAAGCCCTTGAACTGAGACATGCAAAACATAAGGTCATCAAAACCGCTTTGAATGCCAATATGGAAAATGCCCATGATCTGGCTACCGTGTATACACCAGGTGTTTCCGCACCATGTCTGGAAATCAAGAAGGATGAAGATCTGTCCCTTACCCTTACCTGGAGAGGTAATGTAGTAGCTGTTATTTCTGATGGGACACGTGTCCTTGGCCTTGGCGATATCGGTGCGGCAGCAGCTATGCCGGTTATGGAAGGCAAGTCTGCACTGTACAAGAAATTTGGCAATATTGATGCCATCCCGATCGTAATCAATACCAAAGACAAGGATGAATTCATTCACACCGTACAGCTTCTGGAAAAATCCTTTGCAGGAATCAATCTGGAAGATATATCTTCCCCGAAGTGCTATGACATTGAAGATGAACTTAAGCGCACCATGAATATTCCGGTATTCCATGATGACCAGCATGGTACAGCTATTGCCGCACTGGCCGCACTGCTTGGCGCACTCAAGGTAGCAGGCAAGAAGATTGAAGATGTTAAGATCGTTATGAATGGTGCTGGTGCAGCAGGTACCGCTATTGCCCGCCTGATTCTCGAAGCAGGTGCTGACCCGGCTAAGATGACCATCCTGAATTCCCGCGGTATTCTCTATGATAATGGTAAGCGTGACCGTGTACAACTGGAACTGATTAAGAAGGTTAATCCGGAAAACAGACAGGGAACCTTTGCAGAAGCTGTTAAGGGCGCGGATGTGCTGATTGGCTGCTCTGCTCCTGGCGTATTTAACAATGATGCCATCAGAGAAATGGCAGATAAGAGCATTGTGTTCGCCATGGCTAATCCGGTTCCGGAAATTATGTATGAAGAAGCGAAGGAAAAGAGAGTATTTATCTATGGCTCCGGTCGCAGCGATATGCCGAACCAGGTAAATAATTCCTCCGTATTCCCAGGACTTTTCCGCGGTGCACTGGATGTACGTGCACGCCAGATTAACGAAGAAATGAAGCTGGCTGCAGCTTATGCACTGGCTGACTTCGCACTGGCAGGCAATGCGGATCCGGATCACGTAGTAGTAGACGTATTCGACCCACGCGTTCCGAAGGCTGTTGCCAAAGCCGTAGCTAAGGCAGCTATTGAAAGTGGCGTTGCCAGAACAACAGAACTGCCGGAACAGTACAGAGACTGATTCTTTCTGACAGACAAAAGAAACTGTGTCAATTATCATAATTGGCACAGTTTTTTTGTTAGTGGAAATCACCTCCTGTAAAACGGGATAAGGTAGTCACTGATTGCATGAGTTGCCCCCTATGATTTATCATAGGGATGGATTTATTTTTAGACTCGAGTGGGAATGAGAAAAGAGGATACCCGGGATATGGAACAAAGCATGAGAGAGAATAAGGCGGATAACCTGCAGAAACCCTGTTTGCCAGGGGTAATTGATTCCGGTGCCATGGAAATTATGAGAACCATGGAGAAAGCAGGATATCCGACTTATATTGTTGGAGGCTGTGTACGTGATTTGCTGCTGAGCCGGATTCCCCACGACTGGGATATCACAACAAAGGCCAGACCGGATGATATTCGTGCAGTGGCCGGAAAAGCCGGCTGGAAGGTCATTGGCAATGTAGGAGAAAGCTTTGGGGTCATGCTCATTAAGGTGCAGGGCATAGTCTATGAGGTGGCCACTTTCCGGACAGAAACCTATGGAAAGGATAGCCATCGTCCGGCCTGTGTAGAACATGCTGACTCGCTGAAGGAGGATTTGCAGCGCCGGGATTTCACCGTAAATGCAATGGCTATGGATTGCCGTGGCACATTGTACGATTTCTTTGATGGGGAAAGAGATCTGAAAAATAAGATATTGAAGACGGTAGGAAAGGCTGCCGACCGGTTTTCAGAGGATGCACTTCGTCTGTTCCGTGCCTGTCGTTTCCTTGGGCAACTTGACTTTATGGCTGACTCATCCCTGGTTGATGGGATGGAGCAGGCCTTTCCCAGAGTGAAAGGGCTGTCTCTGGAAAGAGTACGTAATGAAGTAAATAGACTGCTGATAACCCCGCATGCTGCCCGGGGGCTTGATCTGCTGGTACGGACGGGGCTGGCCGCTCAGTCCTGTCAGGTAAAACGAAACGGTGAATATTTCCCTGTTCCCATACTTCCGGAATTAACACATCTGGTTGGGCTTCCGCAGATGAAGGAATATCATCGGTTTGATGGATGGTATCACACGCTGGCCGTAGTGGATGCGGCTCCACTGCAGCTGATGATGCGGTGGGCAGCCCTTTTGCATGACGTAGGTAAAGGCATGCCAGGAGTTCGCCGGGTGGAAGGAAACCGGATTACAGACCATGGACATGATCATGTGGGAGCCCAGATGGCGGAACAGATTCTCAGGCGCTGGGAAATGCCTGAAAAGTTTATCCATCATGTGGTGTGGCTGGTAAAAGAACATATGCGTTTTCATTACTTTGCTAATAATCCGGAGGCCAACCCCGAAAAATGGATTCGGAAGATGGCAAGGGATAAGGAGTTTTCATCATCCCATGAGATGGCAGAAGCATTTCGGGAGATGACTGACCTGTCTGAAGCGGACATTATTGGTTGCGGGTATGACACCGCGGATGTTTCAGGACATGAATCATATGGACAGTATGTGATTCAACTGGCAGAACATATGCCCGTGACAACAAAAGAACTGAATTATACACAAAAAACAGTGGAAGCACTGAAACCATATGTGGCAGATGGAATGAAGAATTTACTTCTCCGCGTGCAGAACGGGAACCTGAAGAATCAGGAAGGGACTTTATATGATGCGGCCATCCGATACAGAAGGAGGAGAGATGCGCAGAATCATTGATAAGAAGGTGCTGGCCAGATGCAGAATCCGGGGGAAACGAATCATTCGCAGCCGGCTGTCTGTCCTTATGTCTGTCTTTCTTATTACAGGCGGCATTCTGGCGCTCCGTCTGACCTACGTGCAGGGAGTCAGTCATAATCGGTATATGGAAATGGGAAAGGATCAGATTGAGGAAACTCAGATACTGTACTCTCCCAGGGGGACTATTTATGACCGAAATGGCAACAAACTGGCTTTTTCCGTGCAGTTAAAGTCATTGTATGCGGATCCGAAAATGATGGAGATTTCTCCGACGCAGGCAGCTAAGCTTTTTGCTCCGGTGCTTAAAGTTCCGGAAGCGGATCTTGTGAAAAAATTCTCAAAGAACACGCATTTTGTCTGGTTGCAGCGTGTTATGGATCCGGAAGACTGCAAAGCGGCAGAACAGCTTATAGACCAGCATCATCTGAAGGGATTCGGGTTTATAGATGAAAGCCGGAGGTATTACCCCAATGATGAGATGCTGGCCAATGTACTGGGCTTTGTAGGAAGGGATGACAAAGGGCTGGATGGACTGGAAATGTCCCTTGATAAGGAAATCCGTGGCAGCAAGGATAAACAGATTCTGATAACGGATATCCGTGGAGTTCCTATCCTTCGATCCTCTATGGCGCCGTATATGGCGCCTAAGGGGAAATCCGTATATCTGACAATTGATCAGAATATTCAGTATTTCGCTGAGCGCGCTCTGGACAGGGCCATGGGAACGACACAGGCACAGAGCGGACTGATTATTGTGATGGATCCCAAGACTGGAGCGATTCTGGCTATGGCCAGCCGTCCGACCTATGATCCGAATAATTTTAACAAGGCAGAGCCAGCCCAGTTCAGAAATAAGGCTGTAGTAGACATTTATGAACCGGGTTCTACGTTTAAGCCGATTGTAGCGGCTACTGCCCTGTCGGCAGGTACGTATGATATAACCCGGGTATGGCACGATCCCGGGGCTATCTGGGCCAATGGACATGCGGTCAGAAACTGGGATAAGCAGTCCTATGGGGATGTACGGCTGGTGGATATCCTTAAGTTTTCCATCAATACCGGTTTTGCGCACATTGGCCTTCTTACAGGAGGCGAAACGCTCACGTCCTACGCGAAAGCCTTTGGCTTTGGCAAACCTACAGGCATTGAGCTGCCAGGGGAAGGGGCAGGTATTCTGTTTAACCCGAAGAAGATGCGCCCTCTGGATGTGGCCACTATGTCTATCGGACAGAGTATCGCGGTAACCCCGCTGCAGATGGTTCAGGCCTATAGCGCACTGGCTAATGATGGCAAGATGGTAAAGCCACATTTAATCAGTTCCATAAAGAATGCCGATGGAACGGATTATTATGTAGCTAAACCACAGATTGTGTCGAATCCGGTGGATAAGAAAGTGGCCGACCAGGTCAAGGACATGATGGAAAAGGAAATTTCCGAAGGCGGTGGTCTCAAAGCGCAGGTTCCCGGATATCATATGGGCGGCAAGACAGGGACGGCACAGAAACTGGATACTGTTCACGGTGGATACCTGCCGAATCAGTATATCGCCTCTTTCTGCGGATTCGGACCGGTAGAAGATCCGAAGGCCATCTGTCTGGTTGTACTGGACAGCCCGCGGGGAACTTATTATGGTAGTCAGATTGCGGCTCCTGTGTTCTCAGAAGCGATGGGACAGATTATGCGCTATCTTGGCGTGCCTACCTATGAGGATAAGGCAATTCATGCGGTTCCTGTGACGGAACCGGCCAGAGAAATGCCTGAGCTGCCATCACCAAATGCAGACACGGTCGTTCTTCCAGGTTTCTACGGATGGTCCATCCGTGATACCGGGGCATGGCTGAATAAGGCAGGTCTGCGGTTCCGGCCGGAAGGGTCCGGTTTTGGTATCAGTCAGTCACCTGGACCTGGCAGTACAGTAAAACGTGGTGAAACGGTTACTGTGACATTTAAAGGACACTGAGAGAAAGTAAAGGGCTCTGCCCGGAATATGGATATTCCGGAGCAGGGTCTTTTTATGTGAAATATTCTATGGCATCTGGCTGCACAGAGGAAGAATATATGGTAATTTAGTAAATCTTTATATATAGAAAGTCCTATTTCTGCTATACTGTTTATATATAATCATACCTTTAAAGGCATGAGGTTGTATTGTTACAGAGAAATGGGAGGATGTTTGGATGCTGACAGACATTGAAATTGCTCATCGCGCAAAACTTAAACCTATTGAAGAAATTGCAGAAAAAATAGGAATCGATTCTGATGACCTGGAATGCTATGGTCATTACAAGGGCAAGGTTTCTCTTAAATTCACAAAAGAAGTTAAGAACAGACCGCAGGGAAAACTGATTCTGGTTACCGCCATTTCTCCTACTCCGGCAGGTGAAGGGAAAACAACTACTACCGTAGGATTAGGTCAGGCACTGGCACAGCTGGATAAGAAAGTAATGATCTGCCTCAGAGAACCGTCTCTTGGCCCATGCATGGGCATTAAAGGCGGCGCAGCCGGCGGCGGCTATTCTCAGGTGGTACCAATGGAAGATATCAACCTTCATTTTACAGGGGATTTCCATGCGATTACCAGTGCGCACAATCTTCTGTCAGCTATGGTGGATAATCATATTAAACAGGGAAATGTGCTGAACATTGATCCGCGTCAGGTGGTATGGAATCATGTCATGGATATGAATGACCGTACACTTCGTCACATTGTTGTAGGCCTTGGTGGAAAGGCTAACGGGGTACCCAGAGAAAGCAGCTTTGATATTACGGTAGCTTCTGAAATTATGGCCATATTCTGCCTGGCAACCAGCATAACCGATCTTAAGGAAAGACTCGGCCGTATTATCGTAGCCTATACTTATGACGGAGAACCGGTAAGAGCATCGGATATCCATGCAGAAGGGGCTATGACAGCTCTGCTTAAGGATGCCATTAAGCCAAATCTGGTACAGACTCTGGAACATGTTCCGGCATTTATTCATGGCGGACCGTTTGCCAATATCGCTCATGGCTGCAACAGCGTACTGGCGACTACCACAGCACTTCACCTGGCTGATTATGTGGTAACAGAAGCCGGATTCGGCGCAGATCTTGGAGCCGAAAAATTCCTGGACCTTAAGTGCAGATTTGCCAATCTGCATCCCGACGCAGCCGTTCTGGTAGCCACAGTCCGCGCATTGAAGATGAATGGCGGCAAGGCAAAGACAGAACTGAAGGAATCCGATCCGGAAGCAGTAAGAAGAGGCCTGCCGAATCTGGAAAGACATATTGCCAACCTGAAGAAATTTGGCTTACCTATCGTAGTGGCACTTAACCTTTTCCCGACAGATACAGCGGAAGAAAAGCAGATTATTTATGATGCCTGCGAAAAGGCAGGTGTTGCTGTGGCAGATTCCGATGTATTTATGAACGGCGGCAAGGGAGGTATTGATCTGGCCCGCAAGGTACTGAAGGCAACCGAATCAGAAAATCACTATGCTCCTCTGTATGACCTGAATCTGTCCATCAAGGAAAAGATTGAGACAATTGCCAGAAACATTTATGGCGCAGCAGATGTTCAGTATGACACCGCTGCAGAAAAAGCGCTGAAGGAAATTCAGAAACTGGGAATGGAAAACTTCCCGGTATGCATTGCGAAAACACCGGCTTCCTTTACCGATGATCCAAAACAGCTGGGGGCTCCGGTTGGATTTACTCTCCATGTAAGAGATATGCGCATTTCCGCAGGGGCAGGATTCATTGTAGTCCTCACCGGTAAGGTTATGACCATGCCTGGCCTTCCGAAGCATCCGGCAGCAGAACGCATTGATGTGGATGAAGACGGCAACATTACAGGACTGTTCTGATATGAAGATACTGGATGGAAAGGCGGTAGCCGCCGCATGGCGTGAGCGGCTGCTCAGAAAAATTACAGAACTTAAGCAGAAGAACTGTGTTCCGGGACTGGCAATTGTCCTGGCAGGAGACAGCAAACCGTCTCTTATGTATGCCCGTTTTATGGAAAAAGTGGCCGGCAGCTATGGATTTAAGGCTACAATCTACCGGCGGGGGGAAGATGTAACACAGCAGGATATGGAGGACCTTATTCATCAGCTGAATGAGGATGATGCTGTTCATGGTATCCTGATGATGATGCCGCTTCCACGCGGTATTGATTCCAGCCGTGTTATTGCCTGCATGGATCCGGATAAGGATATTGATGGATTGACCTCAGTGAATCTGGGGAGGCTGGCAGCGGGAGAAGAAGGGCATTTCCCGTGTACTCCCCGGGCGGTAATGGCTATTCTGGATTATTACCATATCCCGCTGGATGGAAAGCGGGCGGTGGTCCTGGGAAGAAGTAAGGTGGTAGGACGGCCGGTTTCCCTTTTGCTGGAGGCGCAGAATGCTACAGTAACAGTATGCCATTCCCATACAGCGGATATGGAAACCCTGGCTGGTGAGGCAGATATTCTGGTTGCTGCCATGGGACGGCCTGAAAAAGTTACTTCCTCCATGGTTAAACCAGGCGCTGTGGTTATCGACGTAGGAATCAACCGCGTCAATGGTAAGACAGTTGGCGATGTGGACTTTGCGGATGTATCCACGGTGGCAGGAGCACTTACCCCTGTGCCGGGAGGCGTAGGGTCAGTAACTACCACCATGGTAGTGGATGCCATTGTCAGTGAAGCGGAAAAACGGATGAAATAAAAGAAAGCGTGTTCAGTACACTTGTGGATGGACACGCTTTTTTATAATATGACTGTATCAGGAAGTGCCCGGCAGACTGGCCGGGATGTGTTATCATGTGTCTGTACATGATTTGTATTCCAGATTTACATGGTGATCCGGAATATATCAGATTGATGAATGCATGATTTGGTTAAACAAGGAGAACTTATGACAACAGATGTTACCGGTGCGCAGAATGCAGCCGCACAGACTGCATCCGCTGTGTCGTCCACAGCCTCAGATGTATCTAATGCGGCGACTACCGTAGATAAGACAGTGGCTCATCAGCTGACCATAACTGAGCGGATTTTCGACAAGGTGCAGCATTTTGCTGAGACCAAAGGAATCGATATTGTCATGGCTATTATTGTCCTGGTGATTGGATATGTTATCTGCCGTGAAGTTAAGGTCTGGGCCCGAAATATACTGAAAAGAAGCAACGTGGACCCCAATGCCATAGGTTTTATAACGGAGATTGTTTATTTTATCTGCCTTCTGTTTGTGATGACCATTGTATTGGGTATGCTGGGAATTTCCACGTCTTCGCTGATTGCGGCCCTGGGCGGTATTGGTCTGGCCATCGGCCTTGCGTTAAAGGATAACTTCAGCAACGTGGCTTCCGGGATATTTATCCTTATTTTCCGGCCATTCAGTGTAGGGGATTACATTGTGGCTAACGGGGTAGAGGGCACAGTAGCAGAAATTGCCATTATATACACCAAAATCCGCACACTGGGAAATCAGATGATTTCTGTGCCTAACAACACCATGACAAGCAGCATCATAAAGAATTACTCCCATTATGAATTAAGAAACCTTGAACTGACTTTTGATGTAGGTTATGACTCGGATTTGAGGAGCTGCCTGCATTTAATCCGCGAAGAGATTCTGAAGAGTGCGTATATACAGGACAAAGAGAACGTGACCGTGTATATTTCTGAAATGGCAGATTCCAGTATCCGTGTATATACCCGCTGTCAGGTTAAGGCCACAGATTATTACACGGCAAGAACCGAAATCATCATTTCGGTCAAGGAAGCGCTGGACCGTGCAGGGATTGATATCCCGTTCCCTCAGCTGGTCATTCATCAGAGTGATAAATAGCAAATATAAAGAATTAGAAAAAGATCACATAGAAACATTGACAAATGCAATATAATATCAATAACCGAAAGAGAGAAAGACTGAGAACGGGGCAGAAATCTGATGTGATTTTGCAGAGAGCTGATATAAGGTGAAAATCAGTAAATCCGCAGGTTTTTATCACCCGGGAGTCACTGAGAGGATAAGTCTCAGGCGCATCCGGCGTTATTGGATATATGATATAAACAGGACAAAACGGATTAAACAGATTATTTACTAGAGAGCCGTTGGATGGTGGGAAATGGCATAACTTTTAATTCTTCTCACCTGTGATTACAGGGAATCTGTAATTGGATTATCATATATTGATTGAGTGATAAAACAGGGTGGTACCGCGAATTCTCGCCCCTGTGCAGTGATATAAAAGCTGCACAGGGGCGTTTTTATTTCTCTCTTTCAGATGGTTTTCCATGAACATACGAAGGAAGTATGTAATTGAGACGGCTAAAGGTCTTCGTCAAAGGAAAGGAGCATGAATCGTGTTTTTTCAACAGTTAGTTAACGGTTTAACTCTCGGAAGTGTATATGCCGTCATTGCCATCGGATATACATTGGTATTCGGAGTGCTTAATATTGTAAATATGGCACATGGCGGAATTATTATGATGGGAGCCTATATTGGATTACTGCTGGTGACCGTGGCAGGCTGGGGCTTATTCCCTGCTCTTATTGGCGCTATGGTTGGAGGAGCCATTCTGGGGTATCTGCTTGAAGTCCTGGCACTTCGCCCGCTGCGTGGGAAGAAGGTTACCCATCTGGCACCATTGATCAGTACCATTGGTGTATCCATTTTCCTGGAAAGTGCGGCACTTCTGGTCTTTGGACCACAGACCCGTGCATTTCCAACAGATTACAATCAGCTGATGGATTTCGGTCTGTTCAAGATTTCAGAGATTCAGATTATCAGCATGGGGACGGCTATCGTTCTGATGGTGCTGCTGACTCTGCTGCTGAATAAGACAAAAATTGGTAAGGCAGTGCGTGCAACGGCGGAAAATATTGAAACAGCAAGTCTGCTGGGGATTCATACACGCCGCATCATCACCTTTACCGTTATGCTTGCTTCTGCATTGGGTGCAGCAGCCGGGGTGCTGATTGCCCTGTCATTCAACGCCATTGAACCAACCATGGGTACCTCTATGGGATTTAAGGGGCTGGCAGTTCTTATTATGGGCGGCCTGGGTAATGTAGGCGGCGCTATGGCCGGCGGTTTCATTCTTGGCGTAGCCGAAGTATTCAGTGTGGCCTATGGAGCATCCTCATTCCGTGATGCGGTAGCGTTTGGCCTGATCATCCTGATTCTCTTTATTCGTCCACAGGGGTTGTTTGCAAAGGCTGGAAAGGGAGGAAGACCATAATGGAAGATATTTTAAATGGGTATGTCCTGCAGGTAGTAATATTTGTCTGCATTAATATTATTCTTGCAATGACCATATATATGACATTGTGTACAGGATTGCTGTCTTTGGGCAATGCAGGGTTTATGAGCCTTGGTGCCTATACTTCTGCAATCCTTACGGTACAGTATCAGCTGCCGATGCCGTTGGGAATTCTGGCTGGCGGCGTAGTAGCTATGATAGTAGGGCTTATCATTGGTCTTCCTACAACCCGCCTGCGCGGTCTGTATCTGGCTATAGCCACCCTGGGGTTTGGGGAAGTAGTAAGAGTTATTGCCCTGAATCTTGATATTACCCACGGGGCACTGGGATTCTCCGGAATTCCATCCATGGCTAACAGCCTTTCTGATCTGGCAAGCAGCATTGGTATCACCGATGCATTATCCATGGATTCACAAACTATGGGATCTCTGCTTATGTGTATCGTTCTGATTATTCTTACCGCAGTCATCGTATGCTTCTGGAATGCACTGGAACATTCAAGAATTGGCCGTGTATTTAAGGCAATTAAGGCGGATGAATATGCAGCATCTCTTTCTGGAATTCATGTAGTGTATTACAAGATGATGGCCTTCCTGTTCAGTGCCTTTTTTGCCGGAGTGGCCGGTGCCCTTTATGCACATGCCACATTCTTCATCAGCCCAACCGACTTTACATGGCATAAGGTAGTAGATGCACTGCTTTACACCGTATTTGGCGGAAGCAATGTTCTGTGGGGATTTGTGCTGGGGGCATCTATCCTTACCATCGTTCCGGAATCACTTCGTGCTCTGGCAGAATACAGAGATATTATTTATGGCGTTATGCTGGTTGCTCTTATGGATTTCCGTCCCGATGGAATACTCACTGTACAGACAGTTAAGAATCTGGCAAGACGTTTTCATCGTAAGTCCGCAGCTGCGGAGAAGGGAGGCAGATGATGCTGCTTGAAATGAAGGATGCGGTAAAGCAGTTTGGCGGTATTACCGCGCTGTCTCACATGTCTTTCCAGGTCGAAGAAGGGGAAATCTTCGGAATCATCGGACCAAATGGTGCAGGGAAGACGACCATATTCAACCTGATTACAGGCGTTTACCAGGTAACTTCCGGAGATATTGTGTTTAATGGAAGTTCTCTGAAAGGAAAGAAAACCTATCAGATCGTGCAGAATGGCATTGCCAGAACATTCCAGAATATCCGACTGTTTTCCGGAATGACGGCTCTTGAAAATGTACTGGTTGGGCATAACGATAAGATGAAGTCGGGACTCCTTTCCGGCGTGTTCCACACCGGAGCGCAGAGAAAAGAGGAAAAGGAAGCCAGAGAAAAGGCTATGGAACTTCTTCGTTTCGTAGGACTTGCAGAAGATGCAGATAAACCAGCTACGGAACTTCCTTATGGGAAGCAGAGAAAGCTTGAAATTGCCAGAGCCATGGCTTCAGAACCAAAGCTGATTCTTCTGGATGAACCGGCAGCGGGGATGAATGACAGCGAAACGGCAGCCCTGACTCAGTTAATCCGTGATATTCGTGAAAAATATAATATCAGCATCATTCTGATTGAACACGATATGAACCTGGTTATGAATCTGTGCGACCACCTGATTGTTGTTAATTTCGGTAAGAAACTGGCAGAAGGTGTTCCGGCAGAAGTTCAGTCCAATCCGGCTGTAATTGAAGCATACCTCGGAAAGGAGGAAGACTAATGGCATTACTTGAATTGAAGAACGTAGTGGCAAGCTACGGTAATATCAATGCATTGAAAGGAATCAGTCTTTCTGTTCCCGAGGGAAAGATAGTCACACTGATTGGTGCCAACGGTGCAGGTAAATCCACAACCATGAGGACCATTATGGGACTTATGAAACCGAAAGAAGGGGATGTACTCTTCAAGGGAAAATCCATCGTGGGAATGTATCCAAACGAAATTGTTTCTCATGGCATGGTGCTGGTACCGGAAGGCCGTCAGATTCTTCAGAACATGACCGTTCTGGAAAATCTGCAGATGGGAGCTTATCAGCGCAAGGACAAGGCAGAAATGGCCAAAGATCTGAAGCATATATTCGAACGATTCCCAAGACTGGAAGAACGTCAGAATCAGTATGGCGGCACACTTTCAGGCGGTGAACAGCAGATGCTGGCTATTGGCCGCGCCATGATGGCCAGACCGGAAATGCTTCTTCTCGATGAACCATCCATGGGGCTGGCTCCACTGTTTATTCAGGAAATATTTGATGTTATTGAGGAAATCAATAAAGCAGGGACTACCGTATTCCTGGTAGAACAGAATGCAAGAAAGGCACTTCGCATTGCCGATTATGCCTATGTAATGGAAACTGGTAAAATCGTCATGCAGGGACCGGCAGCGGAAATCGCAAGCGATCCAAATGTCATGGCAGCCTATCTCGGTGGACGCAAATAAAAACGAAATATCTAAACAGAAAAAAGGGCGGTTGTCTGTGATATAATTAATAAATATAATAAAACAGATGATAATAAAACAGATGAAATGAGGAAACCTATGATTTATCAACAGAGAGATAAAGGGGGACTGGCATTACTTCCCTTTATCATATTCATTGTCATTTACCTGGGTGCCGGAATTTATTTCCAGCATCTGGGCGTAAAGATGGCATTTTATCAGTTCCCCTCAGTAACAGCCATGTTTCTTGCAGTCATTGCGGCCTTCTGTATGGGAGATGAAGGTCTGACATTCAAATTTGGTGTCTTTTCCCGCGGAGCAGGTAATGAGAATGTCATGACCATGCTTATGATTTATATCCTGGCTGGCGCATTTTCTGCCGTAGCGGCCGCAATGGGTGGCCGGGACTCTGTGGTTAACCTGGGAATCAGCCTGATACCGGTGCAGTTCCTGACAGTGGGCATGTTTATTATATCGGCCTTTATGGGAACAGCTACCGGCACTTCTATGGGGACCGTGGCGTCCATTGTTCCTATTGCAGCCGGAGTAGCAGTAAAAAGCGGAATATCAGAACCGCTCATGGTGGCGGCCTGCGTAGGTGGGGCTATGTTTGGCGATAATCTGTCCATGATATCCGATACCACCATTGCCGCCACACGTACACAGGGCTGTGAACTTAAGGATAAATTCAGGGTCAACTTCAGAATTGCTCTTCCTGCAGCCCTTCTTACCATAGGGATATTTCTTTTCACCGGGCGCCCGGACTCCGTACCGGATATTCAGAATCTGAACTACAACCTTCTGGCGGTTATTCCCTATGTTACGGTCTTTGGACTGGCACTTCTGGGGGCCAATGTATTTCTGGTGCTCACTTCAGGAATCTTTCTGGCCGGGTTTATAGGAATTGCCAGCTCCGATATGACAGTTATTTCATTTGCGCAGAATATATGGGAAGGATTTACTTCCATGAACGAAGCCTTTTTCCTGGCACTTTTCTGTGGAGGTATTTCCGAATTGATCTCCTATTACGGGGGTATCGACTGGCTGATAAATAAATTTAACCATATGATTAGCGGCAGCCGGTCGGTGCAGCTCTGTATTGCGGCCCTGGTATCCATTGTGGACTGTGCTACAGCCAATAATACCGTAGCCATTATCATCACCGGCGGCGTGGCCAAAAATATTGCCGATGAATATCATGTGGACTCCCGCATTTCTGCATCCTTGCTGGATATCTTTTCCTGTGTATTTCAGGGAATTATTCCCTACGGCGCCCAGCTCCTTACCGCAGCAGCCCTGGCATCCCAGAATGGGGCTATGCTCAGTTCCATAGAGATTATTCCTCATATGTGGTACTGCTGGCTTCTCGGTCTGTTTGGTCTCCTTTCCATCTTTATACCTTTTGCCCGGTTGAAGAAAACAGAAACCCCATCTGGCAAACAACAGGAAGCGTAAAGAAAATTTTTTGAGAACCTCTGATTAAAAATTACTTGACATATGGAAGAATATATAGTATTCTGTCATAGTCAGCTAATTTGTGGAGTGGTACTCAAGAGGCCGAAGAGGACGGTTTGCTAAATCGTTAGGTGGGCTTATACCCGCGCAAGGGTTCGAATCCCTTCCACTCCGCCACAACAAAAACCTTCAGAACAAAAAGTTCTGAAGGTTTTTTATTATGCATAACAATTTAGCCGCTTTAAGGAACATTCTTTTATTAAAGGAAAGAATGATTAATGAGCTGCAGACTCAATGACTGCAAGAATGGCATAGCCATTCTCGGGTCGGCAAAGCCCTACGGGCTTCGAGTCGGCAAGCCTGCGGCTCGGGACCGTGCATAAAAGAAAGGTAAGAGGTAAGAGGTTAGAGGTAGGAGGATTGGCAGATTTGCTTCGCTTATCTGCACAAGGATAAGAAAACGAGACTTCCCTGAAAAATGGAAAGTCTCGTTTTCTTATGTCTTGTATAAAGGTAAGAATCCAAAAGTTGCACTAAAAGAATTCATGCAGCACGTTTCCCGTTCTGGAGAGAAAGGGGGAATGACGACAAGGTCTTGTCGTCATTGGCTGTAAGTCCATAAAATTATGAAATCTTTGATTTCAATAATATTGACAGCCCGGTCTTTGTTGGCGAATGGTGGAAAGTAGAATCCTCTATGTGAATCGGAAGGAATAAAGGTAATATGTTGCATTTCTTCCGCTTTATGAAAACGCAAAAATGCTAAAGATAACTAAGGAAAGCTTGCAAAACGAAGCTCCTTTCTGGAGAGAAAGGGGGACCAGCCTGCGGCTGGTGGATAGTTGATTCCTCTTTGTGGGGATATAGGAAAGCATGCTGTTGTACACAATATTTTTGCTTTATAAAAAAAAGCCATGTGCAACATCCGCCCCTCGAAAACTTTCAGGGAAAGTTTTTGCGGACCTGCCTTTTAATGTTAAGGCACAGACCCGAATTCCGAAGGAATTTGCCGACCCGAGAATTGCAAGGCAACTCTTGCCGACCATGAGCGTCAGCTCATATTTATATGTTTGAATAAGGGAAAGCATGCAAATGTTCTGAGTTCTTTTAGTCCGAAAGGAAGCCCAACAGGCTTCCGGTCTGATCGTCTGAACTATCTGATTGTCTGCATACTGCCATAATAGTCTGCCTGCCTCTTACCCCAACTGGTCTTTATTTTCCCTGCAGCTTCGCCATTTCCATGAGCCAGTGACGAATATATTCTTCTGACTTACCCTGGTCCCGCATGACCTTTACTTCACGGACAGTCATTGGATCCTGAAGCATTTCACGTACTGCCTGTTCAAGTTTGATTTCATCATTTATGTTTTTCATCATTGGCCTCCCTGGAAAAAAAGATTATACTTTTATTATAAACATTCTTTTCCGTTCAGAAAAGAAACGGAGACATAGTATTTGTGATATACTAAGGCAATAAACTTATTAATCTTTTTCTATGTTAAGGAGGTTGCCCTTATGACAATTCGTATTGGAATTATGGGATATGGCAATTTAGGTCGAGGAATCGAAAATGCAATTCATGATAACCCGGATATGCAGCTTCAAGCGGTATTTACCAGAAGAAACCCGGACAATGTGAAGATTCGCACAGCAGGTGTACCGGTGGTAGAGGCAAAAGATATAGAAAAATGGACAGATAAGATTGATGTGCTCGTACTCGCTGGTGGCTCTGCTACAGATTTACCGAAGCAGACTCCGCGATATGCAGAAATGTTTAATGTCATTGATACCTTTGATACCCATGCAAACATTCCGCAGCATTTTGCAGAAGTGGATGAAGCGGCCCGCGCCAATGGAAAGGCCGCTATGATTTCTGTCGGCTGGGATCCGGGCCTGTTCTCCCTGGCCAGACTGTTTGGCAATTGCATACTCCCCAATGGCAGTGACTATACCTTCTGGGGCAAGGGGGTATCTCAGGGGCATTCCGATGCCATTCGACGCATTAAGGGCGTAAAGAATGCCAAGCAGTACACCTGCCCGGTTGAAAGTGCCATTACTGCAGTAAGAAATGGAGAACATCCTGTACTGACCACTCGTCAGAAGCACACCCGTGAATGCTACGTAGTACTCGAAGAGGGGGCAGATGCCGCTTACGTGGAAAACCAGATTAAGACCATGCCAAACTACTTTGATGAATATGACACTACGGTTCACTTCATTTCTGAAGAAGAATTCAACCGCGATCATCAGGGACTGGCCCACGGCGGATTCGTATTCCGCAGTGGCACCACCGGTGTGAACGGAGAACATAATCACGTTATAGAATTCAATCTCAAACTTGATTCCAATCCGGAATTCACAGCTCACGTAGTTCTGGCCTATGCACGCGCTGTAGCAAGACTGGCAGCAGAAAAGAACTTCGGCTGCAAGACCGTATTCGACATCGCCCCGGCATACCTCAGCCCGCTCTCCGGAGAAGAATTAAGAAAAAAGATGCTGTAAAAAGCAGACAAGAGATGGGCGGAGCGCATAGACCGCAAACCAGCACATCTGACTAAGAAAATAGTATAGAAACTTGAGCATTGAGATTGGAGAGGATTTTACTGACATAGAGTTGTCAGACAAAATTAAAGGTATAACAAAACGGCTTCCATTTTGGATCCGTTTTGTTGTGCTTTTTATGGAGCCTTCATAAGGAATACAGAAATTCCGATCCCTTTTTTACTTAACTTTCGTACGGTTTATATGGTCTGTTGGTCTGGTAATAGTGACCAGTTGTCTTTATGCAGGATTTGCCTCTATAATGATAGTAAGTGGTATTAAAAAGAAGTATTAATATGCTCTAGAATTTTTGCAGATTTACGTACGCAAGGCATATATATGTAGCGAAATGGAACGGGATGACCTATGGAGACCAACTTTGGATTTTTAACAAAAGAGCTTGATACCAATAAATACTATGAGCCGTGCAAGGAAGTAGAATCACTATATGCTGACGGACACTATCAGTCAGAAGTAGTGAACATCCGTACGATATGTGAGAATCTGGTCAAAGATATTATGGATCAGGAATATCTGGATGTTGAGACACGAGCCACCTTTAATGACAATCTGCGAAGACTGAAATATGGGAATTATATCAAGAATGAGGATGTACTTGAAGATCTGTATGAAATAAAAGGGGATGGCAACAGCGGTGCTCATGAGATAACTTCGGTAAGTAAGGTCACAGGTCTTGATAATCTGAAGAAGCTTTTACATATAATGTCCTACTTTGCCAGACATTATTATGAGATTAAAACAGATATTACCAGCTTTATCGAACCCACACGGACTACGTATTCCACCAGTGAAAGAAAATTAATCTATATTCAAACGGTGGATCAGAAAAAGAGACCTATTCCGTATTATCGTGGACTGGAAAAAATCGGAGATGCCAGTGTTGCGGATATGGAAGCCGATTTAAATCCGAACAGCGCGGATTTACAGGTTGCTGCAAGGCCAAGAATTAACAGTTACATGAAAACCGCTAATCTTCCCTATGTTTTGCAATGGACGGAACTGGCTTATCGGCGGAGTGATAAGTCTTGGTTCAGGGATACGGATGTTCATGCGATTTTAGAACGCTCTAATATAAAACGCAGGGATATGGAAGTGGGACAGGAATGGTTTCCGGTGACGCTCGAAACAGCTAAACGGGCGATAAAGGCATACAAGGAGGGAAAGACTGCCTTAGAACAGGAAGAAGTAGTTCCACAGGATCAGAGACAGAAAAAAGAAAAAATTGTACTTCGCAAAGAGCAGCAGGAAGCGGTGGACCAGACGATTGAAGTGTTTAAAAAACATGATAAGATGCTCTGGAATGCTAAGATGCGCTTTGGTAAGACCCTGACTGACAGCATTGTCATTGATAAAAGAAAAGAAATTTAAGAAAGTCCTGATTATGACCCATCGGCCGGTGGTTAATGAAGGCTGGTTTGAAGACTTTAATAAATGCGGGATGAATGAGGCCGGCTATTTATATGGCTCAAAACGAAATGGACATAAGAGCGTGAAAGAGCTGGAAAATTCCGGTAAAAAATATGTTTATTTTGCCAGCATTCAGGATCTTAGAGGTTCCAAGTATGTAGGCGGTAAAGTGGGAGATAAGAACGAGGATCTCTTTAATACCAAATGGGATTTAGTTATTATCGATGAAGCCCATGAAGGGACGCAGACGGATCTGGCGCAGAATGTAATTGATGCGGTAACAAAGAATAAGAAACACTGCAAGCTGCTTGAGTTATCAGGCACTCCTTTTAACCTGCTCAACGATTATGAAGACGATCAGGTGTTTACCTGGGACTATACTATGGAGCAGGAAGCCAAGGCCCAATTCAGTGAAGAACATCCGGATGAGAAGAATCCATATCAGGGATTGCCTAAAGTTTCCATGTATACTTTTGAAATGAACAGGCAGTTTAAAAATCCGGAGTTTACTCTGGATTCGTATGATAAACGTAGCTTTAATTTCAAGGAATTCTTCCGAACCGAAGAACAGGGAAATTTTGCACATGAAGATTCCGTGCGCAGTTTTTTGAAAAATATCACCACACCAAGAGATACTAATTATCCATTTTCTACCCCTCAATTCAGAAATAACCTGCGCCATACGTTGTGGATTCTTCCGGGGATTAAAGAATGCAATGCCCTGGAAGATTTACTGAATGAAGAAGATTCCATATTCCATAAGGAAGGCTATAAGATTATCAATGTAGTACGTGGCGATACCAGCGATGATATAGAAGCCAGTGATTCTGATGTGGAACGGGTAAAAAATGCTATGAAGCCGGATCCGGCGAAGACCAAAACTATTACCCTTACTGTGCGGAAACTGACTACAGGGGTAACTATTCGACCATGGACAGGGGTGCTATTCCTTTCCAATATGACCTCAGCCATGCAGTACCTCCAGGCGGCTTTCCGGGCGCAGACCCCATACTCCAGTGAAACGTTTGGGGAAAAGACGAACTGCTATATCTTCGACTTTGCCCCGGATCGGGCGTTAACCGTTATGGCCGAAGCATCCAGCCTGTCTACCGGAGTGGGCAGAGTGAATAAGAAGGGGCAGCGGGAAAAGATGACGAAGCTTCTGAATTTCCTGCCTATTATCGGAGAACAAGGGCATCGCATGCAGCCGTTTAATGTGGATTCCCTGCTGGCCAAGGTGAAACGAGTATATGCGGAGAAAGCTGTCCGCAGTGGTTTTGATGATGATTCCATCTATTCTGATAAACTTCTCATGCTGAAAGAGGGGGATCTGTCTGCGTTTAATAAACTAAAGGCCATTGTAGGACAGACTAAGCGGGAAAAGCGACCGGTAACCATTGATGTCAATCATCAGGGACTGACAAACGAAGAGTATGAGACTTATGGGAAGGGGAAGCGAAAACCAAAAAAGCAGCGGACAAAAGAAGAACAGGAAGCTATCGAAAAGGTTAAAGAGTTGAGAAAACAGCGTAGGACCATGATTTCTATCCTGCGTGGTATTTCCATCCGAATTCCCATGATGATTTATGGTATGGACATTCAGTTTGATAAGGATGTATCTATCAGGAATTTTGTGAACTCCATTGATGATGTATCCTGGGTGGAATTTATGCCCAAAGGTGTTACTAAAGAGCTTTTCAAACAGTTTATTCCCTACTATGATGCCGATGTATTTATCGAAGCAGGGCAGATTATCCGCCAGCATGTCAAAGAACTGGATAAGGCGGATCCGCTGGACCGGGTGGAAAAGATGGCGGCCATCTTTGGAACCTTCAAGAATCCGGACAAGGAAACTGTACTGACTCCATGGCGTGTGGTTAATATGCATATGGGAAAGACTCTGGGCGGACTGGTCTATTACGATAAGGATTTTAAGAATACAACGCAGGACGGAATCAGTGCTCAGAACTGGATGACCACCGAATACACGGACCAGGTGTACACAGAACGGACACATATTCTGGAAATCAATGCCAAAACCGGACTGTATCCTTTATTTGTAGCCACATCTCTGTATTATAAGGAATTTATGGCTATGAATGACCGGACTGGTGGGCGCTTCAGCATACTGGATGAACAGCAGATCTGGAAACGGATTTTAATGGAAAATATATTCATTATCGCTAAAACTCCTATGGCCAAAATCATTGCCACGAGAACACTGAGGGGATACCATACCGACTGGCCGGTGAATGCGGAATACGTGGAAAATATCGTAGAGGATACGAAACTGGATGTAGAGAAAGAAGCAGAAAAGATAGAGAGGTTATTTGGATATATGAAATTTGATGTGGTTATTGGGAATCCGCCGTATCAGCAGGAAGGTAAAGATGATAATGCCAGGGCGGAACCCATATATCATGATTTTATGGAGCTTTCTTATAAATTATCAGATTTATCTACTTTGATCACTCCTGGCAGATTTCTTTTTAATGCTGGTCAAACGCCGAAAGATTGGAATAATAAAATGCTCTCAGATACTCATTTAAAAATAGTCATGTATGAACAAAATAGTGATAAAATTTTCCCTAGAACTGATATTAAAGGGGGAGTAGTAATTACTTTGAGAGATGTAACGCAGGAATTTGAACCGATTGGTGTTTTTACTGCTTTTAAAGAATTAAATGAAATAATCAAAAAGGTAGAGCCTAGTTTAAAGTTCGGCAATTTCAGCAATTTGGTTTCTTCACGTGGCAATTTTAGATTTTCTGACAAGTTTTTTAAGGATTTTCCAGACGCTTCGAGCAAATTAGGGAAAGGGTCTGGCAACATGATAGTTTCTAATGCATTTGAGAAGTTACCTTCTGTTTTTGTTGATGACACCTCTACTTCCAAAGGCTATCTTAAATTACTGGGAAGATTGAACGGAAGAAGAAAATATAAATATATAAAACGTGAGTACGTTCTAGACAATGAATATATTGATAGTTATAAAGTGATGATTCCAGAAGCAAATGGTTCTGGTGCTATAGGTGAAGTTTTGAGTACACCGCTCATTGGAGCTACTGATACATTTATTTGCGTGGGGCCATTCAAAGATAATACAGAGGCAGAGAATGCATTAAAGTATGTTAAATCTAAATTTTCCAGAACTATGTTAGGTGTAAAGAAGGCTACCCAGCATAATCCTAGGAATACTTGGGAGTTTGTTCCGCTTCAAGATTTTACATCGCATTCAGATATTGATTGGAGCAAGTCGATTCCAGAAATAGACCAGCAGCTCTATAAGAAATACAACCTGACCAAGGAAGAAATTGAATTCATTGAAACGAAAGTGCAGGCTATGGACTGATGAAGGAAGAACAGTTAATAAAATCTCCGGATCGGGTGAAAGATGTGGGCGAAGTTTTTACTCCTAAACGGATAGTAGAATTTATGCTGGATCAGCCGGAGATTACTGCTAAAATTAATGACCTGCCCGCCACTTTTCTGGAACCATCGGCAGGCGAAGGTGCTTTTCTGGTGGAAATCCTGAGAAGGAAGATGGATGTGGCTCTCTTAAGCAGTCACACCGTGCAGGAATATGGGGATAATGCGCTTATCGCACTGTCCTCTCTGTATGGCATAGAGTTCATGGAAGATAATGTGGAAATGCTAGTTATGAATATGAATGAGCAATTTCTCCGTTCCTATTATCAGGGACTCCATCAGCTTCAACCGGAAGAAGATGTATCCGAACTGACGGATGGAAATGTTCTGAAAAGTGCTAAAACACTGATTCAGGCCAATATGGCCCAGGGCAATGCACTGACACAGCTTGACAATCAAGGAAATCCCATTATGTTCAGTGAATGGAAACTACTGGGAAAACAGCATGGATTTCAGTATGTACAGCGTTTGGAATATACCTTTTCCGCCATTATTGAACATGCACAGGAGCCAGTACCAGAAACCCCATATGAAGAAATAAGTCTTTTTGCACCTCCGGAAGAAAAAAAGTCTTCCGTAATCAGAGAATATGATCCTTGCAGACTGGTAGATATATACCAAACCCAGTCCAAGGAGCGGTAAGCGAACCATTCCTTCGATATCAGAACTCAACAAAAGCCGACAGGAACCATCCCGTCGGTTTTTTGCTGTCCGTCTGTTTTTCCAAAGGGATAAGAGGATCGGGCAATATTCCGGGAAGGAACGGAGATATGGGTGTTGATGCAGAATAGGAATGGAGCCGTTACCCGTATGGGCAACGTTTTTTTGTGCCATGATATAATTTTTTTGGAACAGAAGACATGGGGGTGAGGTATGTGCGCGTTTTCATTCAATCGTATAAAAATGGAATTCCGCATAGCCATAATTTTTATGTTGCCTTTGCAGGATTTCGTGAAATGGGATTTGAAATCATTCCTTTTTCGGATTACCACACATTAGCCACAAGCAGGCCGGAGGATATTGTGGTCGGTTACGTGGGGACTGTACGGCAACGTCTGAAAGATTTACATGTTGTGGTTGCGGAAATGGACTACCCTGAAGAACTAAATAAATATCTGGGACGAAGAGTCTGGAAAGATACTATTAATCACATAAGCAGCAACCCGGAACTCTGGCCAGTATTTGTAAAATCCATTGCCAATAAAAAATTTACCGGCGTGGTAGTAAAATCTCCTGGAGATTTAATCGGCTGCGGCGATGAAAAGGAAGATACACCTGTCCTGTGCAACGAACCGGTAAAATTTTTAGCAGAATGGAGATGCTTTGTCCGGTACGGACGTATTCTGGATATTCGCCGTTATAAAGGAAACTGGAAGAACATCCCAGACTATCGCGTAATGGAGCAGGCAGTATCTGACTATGCTACCGCTCCCAAAGGATATGCCATTGATTTTGGATACACCGAAGACCATAGAACATTATTAATTGAAGTCAATGATGGATACGCTTTGGGAAGCTATGGCCTTTTTTACCTGGACTACGCTAAACTCCTGTCCGCAAGATGGTCAGAACTTACCCAAACAGAAGATCCATGTAATTTCTAAATCCCATGATAAGAAATATAAAAGCCGCGAAGACTTCCGGTCTGACTTTATATAAAGAGGCTATACGCAGTATCCACACCCTGTGCTCCCAAAAGAGCACACCGACCTGGCCTTTTGACGTTAAGCCACCGACATATGAGAGTTTTCTCAAGTTGAGTGTCTGACTTTCATCAAGCTTTATAGTAGACCTGGCTACCATTCCTATGGAAATTCTATGAATTTCTGAAACAGAAGACTTGTAGCCCGTAACAACAATACGTTGTTGTTACGCCTGCGAGCCACAAGCTCGCACCGACTATGAGCGTCAGCTCATATTTATATGTTTGAGATACAGGAAAGCATGCAAATGTTCTGAGTTCTATTAGCCTGAAAGGAAACTCCACAGCATTCCGGTCTGATTGTCTGCTATGCTGGGACATTATCATTTTTGAATGATAAAATAAAACATCGTTGTTGCTCTTTACACAACAACGATGTTATGATATGATGTAGTCGATAAGACAACAACGCTTGCAAAGAAGGGTGATTCCAGTGAAATTTTCCAGTCGCATGAGTGTAGCCATTCATATCCTGCTCTATCTGGAGGAGTACGAGAAAGAAGAGAAAGTCACCTCTGAGGTGCTGGCCGATACGACCGGCGTCAATGCGGTCAACATCCGCAAGACGCTGCAACTGCTGAAGAAGGCAGGCTTCATCGAGATTCGCCGCGGGGTCGGCGGTGCCTGCCTCAAGAAGGCTCCCGAATCCATCACGGTGCGGGATATCTTCGAGGCAGTCGAGGACCCCGATGAGGAGCTCTTTCACATGCATGAGCATCCCAATACGAACTGCCCTGTCGGCGGTGCCATCAAGGGGGTACTGGACGGCCATCTAGAGGCTTGGAAAGCACTGCTGCTCAGTGAGATGCAGCAGGTCACGCTGAAGGACTTGTTCCTGGAGATGCAAGACGAGATTAAGAAGAACCATTGAGGAGGATATTTATGAAATTGAAGAAGAAAATCACGGTGATGCTGCTCGGTATGAGTTTTGTCATGGTGATGTCGGTTAGCCCGGCTTTGGCAGCAGAGAAGGTGCCCACGTTTACGGACAACAAGCAGATGGTTGAGTATTTCTGGAATGAAGTGTTCAACAAGCATAACACAGCAGTAATCGACGAGATGACGGCTCCTGACTATATCCAGCATAATCCCGGCTTCCAGGACGGCCGGCAGGCCTTCGAAGATGGTATCGAGGGCTTCCTCAAGGAATTCCCGCAGAGTAAGGCGGAAATCAAGCATATCGGTGCGGACGGTGATCTCGTTTTCATCCACAATCACATCACGCTCAACGACAAAGACCGTGGCCAGGCTGCCGTAGATATCTTCCGCGTCAAGGACGGAAAGATTGTCGAGCACTGGGACGTCATCCAGGACGTTCCCGAGAAGTCCGAAAACAACAACACGATGTTCTGATCTGCACGAGGTGAACTACGCAATCCCGTCAGGAAATCGAAGTACACATTGCAATCTGGATTGTCTAGCGTGTAGAAGAGAGTGGTGCGTCCCTAAAGAGAGCGGCCATGGCTTCGCTGTGTTCTATTGGGAAGATACACGCCGAAAAACGCGCGATGCGCAGCCGCTGTCCCGTCGTAGTACATCTACTACTGCGAATCCGACAAGGACATTGGCCTCGTCTTCGAAATCGAGATGGGCTATCTGGACGGATGGCTTTCTCAGATGTCAGTGTAGTCAACCGTTTTTGAAAATGTCCCCAAAATATAGAAACATTAGCCCCGTTTTTCGGGGCTTTGTTTTTTACCTGTGGGGCTGTGAATCGGCAAACTTACGGAAGGCAAATTTCCGCCAGGGGTGATTCATGGGAGGGGTGTATTTCTTCTTTGGGTTAAGAGGGGCTTTTTCAGCCAAATCAAACGCCTGAGATATGGATTCAGTCTGGCAATACTTCCTCATAAAACGGATGGCATGTCCATTATCCACGGTCCGTTCCACCTGAATCTGTTCCTTGTCATATTTTGTCCGTGGACGTCTGGGATGATCAGCTAGTTCCTTTGTGGTCTATTAGGACATTATCATTTAGGACATTATCATTTTTAAATCATAATTATGTCATTCATTATTCTTATAGTTGTTGCGCCGCAGGGGATTACGTGCTATTATCATATTCGCCGCTGATGAGGCGGCCACTTCCAGAAAGCGGTTTAACCGTTTTCCGGAAGACATCGCAAAAAAAGCACTTGACATTATAAAGCGATGCGTGCTAATATAA